>Ga0256405_10000309_pt1 | contig 162321 bp, 129 predicted proteins | sample RumenRJG_02DNA_FD_189096 | JGI IMG/M metagenome (GOLD analysis project Ga0256405, IMG submission 189096) | Bovine rumen microbial communities from Lethbridge, Alberta, Canada - RJG_02 | ecosystem: Host-associated > Mammals > Digestive system > Stomach > Rumen | place: Canada: Alberta...
CAGACAAGCTGAATACATTGTTCCCCAATTGCCTGTTGTCCACAGGGCAGCTGAAAGAGGGCGAGGGGTATGACGTTGACTTCGACCACCAGTTCATAATATGATGCGCATAGTTGCGGATTTGAGGTTCTTCAACTTGTACTTCAATATCGCCTCCTGTTCGTCGAGCGACAGAGCCCCGTCGCCTACTATGGCGCGGTAGTTGTCCAAAGCCGTGAGAATGCGTCGGAGCTGCTCGTTTCGCTGACTGATAATCCTGTTATAACGTATACTGTAGCATCCCATCACGACAAGTACTATCACGACAAAAATCAGTAACACGATGATGTAATTAGCATCTGTCAGTGTGTAGCTGTGGGCGAAGCAAATAATATTCTCTATCATATTAATTAATTTAGTTTTGTGGAGAGTAATATATCATCGACGCAAATATACGAATAAATATTCAAAGATACAATAGCACAGACAAAATTTAAAACTTTTTAAGACATACCTTGAAACCTGTAACTACTCAGCACCCTCAGCATAACTTAATCAGAAAAGCATAGCTTTCAGATGTCGAAAGCTATGCTTTTAGGAGGTGAAAGCTATGCTCTTGGGGTGCAAAAGCTATGCTTTCGTTTGGTTATTCTACAAACTTGATGTTGTAGCGTTCGTTGGAGTTGTAGTCTCGGTCTTTGTCCTTGCCAAAGTATTCCAGCAGGTACTCCTTGTCTTTTTGCTGGGTGACGCGGATGAGCACTTCTCTGTAGGTCACTTGTCCATTCTTCAGATAGCTCTCGAAGGCATTGTAGGCCGTTGTCTCCTCGTTGCTTTGCTTGCTCTTCACCAGCTTGAATGCCGATAGGTTGCGCTGGCTCTGGGCGATGTCGATATAGAGGCTGTCGGCCACGAATCTGAACAGCAGTTCGCCACTCTGGGAGATATACTTCCCCTTGGGCTCGATGGCTTGTGAACCCACGCACCAGCACAGTGCTACTATGGTTATCAATAGAAATCGTCGCATGATTGAATACATTTTTAATTCCGCTATAATGAACCCCCTTTATTTGTTCTGTATGAAATACATGGTATTGCCGAAGTTGTCGGTGGCTTTCATGACGTCGAGGGGCAGTTTCGTGACGTTGCACGTCTCACTTTCTTGGAAGGCGGTGAGGGTTGCCTGGGCAACATAGTTGACACCTTCCATATCCGGGTGCTTTTGGGGCTCGGCCAATGGCGTGACGTTCTCAAGTGTCAGGCTGGAAGCGTCAACGGGGATGAGGTAGTATTCCGTTTGGTTGGCCTCGAGTATGGTGGAGCCTATGACTTCAACGTTCTTCATCTGCATGTAGAGTTTGATGATACAGCCGTACTGCTTGACATCGGGATCGGTAAATACGTAGGAACCCATGCTGCTTGTCATGGCGGATCCTCCGGGGTGCACGTCGACAAGGTAGGTGTTGGTGCCCTTGCGGTGTGAAGCCAGGAGGTCGAACACGGGTTTCATGATGAAACTCTCGGGACCGTATAGCCCGTCGAGCGCTGCCGTGATGCGGTCGCGGTCGGCCTTGTCGGCACTCTCGTCGTAGTTGGCGGGTACGGCGACATCCTTGAGCAGAATCTCGATAGGCGATGACAGGCCATTCTCGAAGCTGCTGAGCACCTCGTCCTTGCGCCCGTCGCGGACAGCCAGGTTGATGGCGGTGCTAAGCATATAGGCCTCCATGTCCACGGGTGCTGCCAGTGACATGCCGTCGTAGGGCTGGATGAGCGGATATTTGGGATAGAGCTTGTTGACGATGGTGCGTCCGAAATACTCTGCCGTTCCTTCATGGATGTCGGTGTACTTGACTCTTTTCACCTCATTGGCAAACTCGGTATTGAACTTGTTGAGCCAGTATTTGGCGCGGCTGTAAGATGCTGCTTTCTGACTGTCATCATTGAGCGCATTGACCAGCGAGAGTATCATGAGTTTGCGATAGATGCGCGAGTTATAGATGACGGGGAACACCTGGCCGCGCGACGATTCGGCATCGGGGTCTTTTTCCGGTTCTATCCATCGGTTCTTACCCTCCTGCACGTATTGGTGGAACGACTCATGGTAGAAGAGCGTCAGCTTGTCGCAGGCATATGTCGTGGGGTCAAAGGGGCGGCCAGCCATCTTGTATTGCTGCTCAATTGTGGTTCTGTTGTCGAGAATCATGCAGCAGTTACGACCCTTGTATTGTGCAAAGAGGAAGCCCGAACGCTCTATCTCGGTGGGATTGTCGAGGTATATCTGGGGCAGGTCGGACTCGGGCACCAGCTGTTTGTTGTCCTCGCCAATGAGATAGCATTTCTGCTTGTCTTCGCTCATAAACAGGAGTAGGAAGTCCTGCGGGTCGGCATGAGTGTTCCACACCTGGGTGACCAGAGGCTGCGCCTTCTTGTAGGAGGCTACCATGAAGTCGGCACGGCTCTCAAAGTCGTCGGCCACCTGGATATCCTCGCCCTGTTGTTCTTCGCCGCCACTTGGTGCTGCGGGGTTGTCATTACTGTCAGTACATGCTGTCAGACAGAGTGCAAATATGCCGCATAGCAATGTGCGTAAAAGACGATGATGTAAGTATTTCATTGTCGGTTGTTTTTTTGTGATTAGTGATTCTTGTTACATCGTGACCTCCACGGTGTGCTTGCCGGGAGCGTAGGGGATGACGGTGCCATCGACCTTCTGGCCGTCGAGGGTGATCTGCTTCACGCCCTTCTGCTGGCCATTGGGATGGATGGTGATCTCGTATTCGGCCTCACGGAACTTACGGCTGACGACGTAGTCGGTGGCTGTCTCGGGCAGACAGGGATCGATGCGGATGCCGTCGTAGTCGGGCTTGATGCCGAGGATGAACTCAGAGACGGTGTACCACATCCAGGCGGCTGTACCCGTGAGCCAGGAATTCTTACCCTCGCCAGGGCGGAAGGCGTCCTTACCGGCTACCATCTGACAGTTGACGTAGGGCTCGACCTTATGCAGCGTTTGGTATTTCTCCTCGACGTATGAAGGCAGGATCTTGGCGTAGTGGCTCCAGGCGTCGTTGCCGCGGCCTGCGATGCACTCACCGATGATGACCCAAGGATTGTTGTGGCAGAAGATACCGGCGTTCTCCTTGTAGCCCTCGGGGTAAGAGGAGATCTCGCCATACTCATAGATATACTTCGAGAAGGCGGGATTGTTGAGCACCATGCCGTGCTCGCACTCGAGGTACTTCTTGCAGGAGTCGAGTGACTTGGCAACGAGTCCGTCCTCGGCACCGATTTCGGCCATCGTACACCAGCCCTGAGACTCGATGAAGATCTTGCCTTCGTCGCACTCGTTGGAACCGATCTTGCGGCCGTAGAAGTCGTAGGCGCGGAGATACCACTCACCATCCCAGCCATGCTTCTTCACAGCGTCGATCATCGCATCGACGGCCTGCTGCATGCGCTCTGCCTCGGCAGTCTTGCCAATCTTACGGCAGAGGGCGACGTAGTCCTTGCCAGTGACGACGAAGAGGCCTGCGATCATGAGGCTCTCGGCCTTGGTGCCCTCGGAGACGTTCTCTGTGGTCTGGAAGCTCTCGTTGGGATCCCAAGAGAAGCAGTTGAGGTTGAGACAGTCGTTCCAGTCTGCACGTCCGATAAGCGGCAGCATGTGAGGACCGAGGTTGTTGATGACGTGATCCATCGAGATCTTCAGGTGCTCGAAGAGGGTGACCTCAGAACCGGGCTGGTTGTCGAAGGGCACCATCTCGTCGAGGATGGAGAAGTCGCCTGTCTCCTTGATATAGGCCACAGTGCCGAAGATGAGCCAGCAGGGGTCGTCGTTGAAGCCGCCGCCGATATCATTGTTGCCGCGCTTGGTGAGGGGCTGGTACTGGTGGTAACAGCCACCGTCGGGGAACTGCGTGGAGGCGATGTCGATGATGCGCTGACGAGCGCGTGGGGGTATCTGATGGACGAAGCCCACGAGGTCCTGATTGGAGTCGCGGAAGCCCATGCCACGACCTACGCCGCTCTCGAAGAACGAGGCTGAGCGCGAGAAGTTGAAGGTGACCATACACTGGTACTGGTTCCAGATGTTCACCATGCGATCGAGCTTGTCGTTGCCTGTCTTCACCTTATATATATTAAGGAGCGCATCCCAGTATTCACAGAGTTCAGCGAAGGCCTTATCGACCTTCTCGGTGGTGTCGAGTTCTGAGATGAGGGCGTGTGCCTTCTCCTTGTTGATTACCTGTGGGGCAGAGAATTTCTTGTCCTGTTCATTCTCGATGTAGCCAAGGAGGAACACGAAGTCCTTCGATTCGCCGGGCTTGAGGGTGACCTCGATGTAATGCGAGGCGATGGGACTCCAGCCATGGGCATGAGAATTGCGGGGCTTGCCCTCCATGACAGCCTGAGGATCGGCAAACTCGTTGTAGAGGCCTACGAAGGTCTCACGGTCGGTGTCGAAGCCCTGAATCTCGGTGTTCACATGATAGAAAGCGTAGTGGTTGCGACGCTCGCGATACTCGGTCTTATGATAGATCGTCGAACCCTCAATCTCCACTTCACCCGTAGAAAAATTACGCTGGAAATTCTCCATATCCGTTGCGGCATTCCAGAGACACCACTCCTCGAACGAGAAGAGTTTCAGCGTCTTGGTCTCTGCCGACTCGTTCTTCAGCGTGAGCTTCTGCACCTCGGCCCACTTCTTCAGCGGTACGAAGAAGAGCACGCTGGCCTCTACGCCGTTTTTCTTGCCCGTGATGCGGGTGTAGCTCATGCCGTGACGGCACTCATAGAAGTCGAGCGGCGTCTTGCAGGGCTTCCAGCCTGGGTTCCAGACGGTGTCGCCGTCCTTGATATAGAAGTATCGTCCGCCATTGTCCATCGGTACATTGTTGTAGCGATAGCGGGTGATACGACGGAACTTGGCATCCTTGTAGAAGCTGTAGCCGCCGGCGGTATTAGAGATGAGTGAGAAGAAATCCTCATTGCCCAGATAGTTGATCCAGGGCCACGGAGTCTGCGGGTCTGTGATGACGTACTCGCGATGCTGGTCGTCGAAATGACCGTAACGTTTCTGTTCCATGTTTTGTATCGTTTATATAGTTTTAGTTTCCATAAAATCAGCTACAAAGATATACATAAATTTTGATAAAAGCATAATATTTGCGATTTTTTGTCTTTATTTGCAAGAAAATATGTACTTTTGCAAAATAATTGGGACAGAATATAACTTCAAACGAATGAAATACGCATTAGTGACGGGTGCATCCCGTGGTATCGGTAAGGCTATAGCCCTGCGTCTGGCATCGGCAGGCTGGCCAGTAGTGATTAATTTCCTGAGTAACAAGGCTGCTGCCCAGGAGGTGGCCGACGAGATTGCCGCCAATGGCGGCACAGCGGAACTGCTGCCTTTCGACACTTCAGACCCGAAGGCCATTGAGGCAGCGCTGGAGCAGTGGGAGACCGCTCATCCGGAAGACTGGATTGGCGTGCTGGTGAACAATGCCGGCATCCGCAGGGATGGTGCCATGTTTATGATGAGTGACGACGACTGGCACGCTGTGCTCGACACGACGCTGAACGGCTATTTCTATATCACCCGCCATCTGCTGAAGCACATGATGCCTCGCAAGCGTGGTGGCAGAATCATCAACATGGCTTCGCTCTCGGGCGTGAAGGGTCTGCCAGGACAGGCTAACTACAGTGCGGCGAAGGCTGCCATCATCGGTGCCACGAAGTCGCTGGCACAGGAGGTCGGTCCGCGCAACATCACCGTGAATGCCATCGCACCGGGCTTTATTGACACTGACATGACGAAGGATCTGCCCGTGGATGACCTGAAGAAGATGATTCCCGCAGGTCGTTTCGGCAAGCCTGAGGAAGTGGCTGCGCTGGCGGCTTTCCTCGCTTCGGATGAGGCGGCTTACATCACGGGTGAGGTGATTAACATCAACGGAGGCCTCTATACTTAAGGTAAGAGTGAAGAGTGAATAGTGAATAGGGTAAGAGTGAAGAGTGAATAGTGAATAGGGAATGAGAAGGGTCGTTATAACGGGAATGGGCATCTGGTCGTGCCTAGGTACGGATGTGGCAGCCGTCAAGGAGTCGCTCTTTAACGGCAAGTCGGGCATCGGGCTCGACGAGGCGCGTCTGACCTATGGCTATCGTTCAGGACTGACGGGTATCGTGGAGACGCCCGTTATCACGAAGCAGATGCTGGACCGTCATACAAGAGCAGGCATGTCGGAGGAGGCGCAGTATGCCTATATGGCCTCGCGACAGGCCTTTGAACAGGCCATGGTGGACGACAACTACCTGCGTGAGCATGAGGTGGGCTGCATCTTCGGCAATGACTCGTCGGCAAAGCCCGTCATCGAGTCGGCTAAGATCATGGACGAGAAACATGACTCGGCGATGCTGGGCTATGGCCTGATCTTCCAGTCGATGAACTCGACGGTGAACATGAATCTGAGCACCATCTTCCATCTGCGAGGCGTGAACTTCACCATCAGTGCCGCCTGCGCCAGTGGTAGTCACTCGATAGGACTGGGTTACATGATGATACAGCAGGGACTGCAGGACATGGTGCTCTGCGGCGGTGCCCAAGAGACCAACTACTATTCGATGGCATCGTTTGACGCACTGGGAGCTTTCTCCGTGCGCATGGATGAGCCTCAGAAGGCGAGCCGCCCCTTCGACAGAGACCGTGACGGACTGATACCCAGCGGTGGTGCTGCAGCGCTCGTGCTGGAGGACTACGATCACGCTGTGGCGCGTGGAGCGACTATTCTGGCGGAGGTGACAGGCTATGGCTTCTCCAGCAATGGCGGCGGTATCTCGGAACCCAGCGACAATGGTAGTGTGACGGCGATGACGCGTGCCTTGAAATGTGCAGGGCTCGAACTCGACGATATCGACTATATCAATGCCCATGCCACCTCGACACGCCAGGGGGATATGTACGAGGCCATCGCCCTCGACCGTATGTTCCACGGACAGCGCGCCCTCATCAGTTCGACAAAGTCGATGACGGGCCATGAGTGCTGGATGGCAGGTGCCTCGGAGGTGGTGTATAGCATCCTGATGATGCAGCACAACTTCGTGGCGCCGAATATCAACTTCGAGAATCCCGACGAGTATTCAGAGAAGCTGAACCTCGCCACCAAGACCGTAGAGACAGAAATCAACACCGTGCTGAGCAACTCGTTTGGTTTCGGTGGTACTAATAGTGCGTTAATCGTGCAAAAGGTAAAAATCTAAAACTACAAAGATTATGAAAAGATTCCTGATGATGGCCATGATGGCCGTATGCGCAGTGACAGCTGCATTTGCAGATGATGACGAGTTCAAAGTTGTAGAGGGCAGTTTCGTTGACGTGGTGCGTCAGCGTGGTAAGACGGCCACTGTAGAGTTCGACTATCTGGATGCCACGATTGCTGACAGAGAGAATAGTGGCAGAACCCTGAAGCAGTGGTTGCAGGATGAAGATCCGAAGGTATTAGCCAAGTGGGACAAGCACATGGAGGATGCAGAGGAATACTTCAGAGAGCGCTGGAACGATGAGAGCAAGAAGAACATCAAGATTGTGAAGGACGGCAATCCCGACTATCGTATCTTCGTCAAGGCTACCAAGTTCAGCACGGGTAACTCTGGAGCTGCCTATTGGAGTTTCAGCAAGCGCGACGGTGGTATCATCATCAGCGGCGACCTGCGCATCGTTGAGACCAGCACTGGCAACACCGTCTGCAAGATCAACCTGATCGACTACAGAGGTGCTTCGTCGAGGAACCTGGACTTCAAATTCCCGAACTTCAACCGTCGTATGCAGATGTTCCACAAGAGTTTTGCAAAAGACCTGTTGCAGGACATTCAGAAGTAAAAGTGAAGAGTGAAAAGTGAATAATTTGCTTCCGCAATGGAGGTAAGAGTGAAAACGGTGTAGGCGGATGACGACACTGGTTCTGAAGATCTACGATATGATGAGGAGGCACAGAGGACTGTGTCTCCTCTCGTTCATCATCGTGACGCTGTTGCTGGCGGTCTCCGTGCTGCAGCTGCGTTTCAAGGAGGATATCTCCGACTTCCTGCCGCTGGGCGGTAAGGAGCAGCACGCGATGAAGGTCTATCAGGACATCTCAGGCGCCAGCCGTGTCTTCGCCCTGTTCCAGTATCGCGATACGACGAAGGCAGACCCCGACCTGATGGTAGCTGCCATCGATGACTTTACTACCACCCTGACGGCACGTGACACAATGGGGATGGTGAGTGGACTGATGGCGCAGATGGACCTTGAACATATCGAGGAACTGTCATCGTTCGTCTATGCCCACATGCCTTATTTCCTGACTGCCGACGACTATGCGCGGATGGACTCGCTGCTGGCACAGCCAGACTTCATACGTGAGCAGTTGCAGCAGGACAAGCAGATGCTGCTGTTGCCTGTCGGTGGGCTGATGGCAGAGTCTGTCGGGCGCGATCCGCTGAACCTGTTTGCCCCTGTGATGCGCCAGCTGCAGCAGGCCACAGACCGTCAGCATTTCGAGCAATACGACGGCTATATCTTCTCACCCGACATGCAGCGGGCTGTGGTGATGATGAACTCCCCTTATGGTGCCAGTGAGACCGAGCATAACGCACAGTTGGCAGCCTTGTTGGACGATGTGGCCCGTGAGGTGGAAGCAACCCATGGAGAGATAGAGATACACCTGACGGGTGGTCCTCTGATAGCTGTGGGTAATGCCCAGCAGATCAAGACCGACAGTATGGTGTCTGTGATACTGGCTGTGACGCTCGTCCTGGCACTGCTCTTCGTGACGCTGCGCAGTTGGCGGAACCTGTTGCTCATCGTCGTTTCCATCGCCTGGGGCTGGCTCTTCGCGATGGGGTGCCTGGCACTGATCCATCAGGAGGTGTCGATCATCGTCATAGGTATCTCATCCGTCATCTTAGGTATTGCCGTCAATTATCCGTTGCACCTGACAGACCACCTCTCACATGCGCCCGATATGAAGACCACGCTAAGGGAAATCGTGCAGCCGCTGGTGGTAGGTAATATCACCACCGTGGGGGCCTTCCTCACGCTGGTGCCCCTGAAGAGTGCCGCTCTGCGCGACCTTGGACTCTTCAGTGCCTTCTTGTTGGCTGGAACGATACTCTTCGTGCTGCTCTGGCTGCCACAACTGGCAGAGCGTCGTGAGCGCAGTGGCAACACGCTGTTGACGAGGCTCGGCAATGTACGTCTGGAAGACAAGCGTTGGCTTGTGGCTGCCGTCGTGGTGCTGACATTCTTCTTCGGCTACTACAGTCTGCGTACCACCTTCGATTCCGACCTCTCGCATATCAACTATATGACGGAAGAACAGCGTGCCGATATGAACTATTTCCAGCAATTGGCCGCTGGTTCTGAGACCAGACATCAGGTCTATGTCGTCTCGCACGACAGTACCATCGACGGGGCACTGGACGAGAACCGTCGCATACAGCAGCAACTGCAGGCACTACAGGATGCTGGGACTATTACGGCCCATGCAGGTTGCTCCCGATTCCTCGCCTCACAGCAGGAGCAACAAACACGCTTGGAACGCTGGCACCAGTGGGCAGCGACACATCGAGACGCGCTCCTGTCTGCCTTGCACCGTGAGGCACAGACCGCAGGATTCGCCAACGGAGCGATGGCAGATTTCGAAACGCTGCTGACTTCCGACTTCCAGCCATTGAGCATCGCAGACTTCCAACCGCTGACGACGACGGTCTTCGCAGCCAACCTCAGCTGTGACAGTCTGCATCATGACTACAGTGTCGTAGAGACGCTGACCCTTGGGGACCAGGCTGATGATACGCTGCTGACACAAGAGTTGGGCCACTCTTACATCTTCGACATCAGCAAGGTGAACAGTGCGCTGGCTACTGGTCTCTCAGACAATTTCAACTATATCGGATGGGCTTGCGGCTGCATCGTGTTCTTCTTCCTGTGGTTCTCTTTCCGCAGTCTGAAGTTGGCGATGCTCTCTTTCCTGCCGATGGCCATCAGCTGGGTGTGGATACTCGGACTGATGGGGCTGCTCGACATACAGTTCAATATCGTCAATGTGATACTGGCTACATTTATCTTCGGACAGGGCGACGACTATACCATCTTCATGACCGAGGGTGCCGTCTATGAACAGAAATACGGTCGACAGATGCTCGCTTCGTATAAACACAGCATCATCCTCTCAGCCCTGATCATGTTCATCGGCATCGGTTCCCTGATCCTGGCACGCCACCCAGCGCTCCACTCACTGGCCGAGGTGACTATCGTGGGGATGTTCTCCGTGGTGCTGATGGCCTTTATCTTCCCACCGTTTATTTTGAAAATGCTAAAAATGAAATCATGAAAGAAAGAATCAGACAATTGTTGGAGGACGCTCTGCCACTTGTGGACTTCGACTCCGATTTCCTGTTCAGTGAACTCGACTCCCTGGGGGTGACCACCATCCTGATGGTGCTCTCCGACGAGTTTGGTATCAAGCTTGAGGCTACCGATGCTACCCCGCGAAACCTGAAGACGCTCGACAGCATCGTGGCCATGGTGGAGAGAAAAAAGGGAAGAGTTAATAGTGAAGAGTTAATAGTGAAGAGTGAAAAGGGAAGAGTGATATGATGACCTTGGAGGATTATCTCGCACAAGACGCACAGCGCTATCCGGAGAAGACGGCAGTCATCTGCGGTGAGGAACGCCTCTCCTATGCGCAGTTGTGGGCACGGGTGCAGCAGCGTGCTGCTGACTTCCCCCGTGGGGAGGTTGTTGCCTTTCGCAGTTCACAAACGGTGCAGTTCCTCATCGACTATCTCGCCATCCATCAGGCTGGCAGTGTGGCAGCGCCGTTGGAGAAAGACATGCCAGAGCGTCTCTTTGCAGAGGTGGCCGACTATCTGTCATCGTGTGAGGTGCCTGAAGGCTCTGCCGACGTGTTATACACCACAGGTACTACAGGCCGTTCAAAAGGGGTTATTATCAGCCATCGTACCATCGTGGCAGATGCCGAGAACCTGATAGCAGGACAAGGTTTTGCGCACGACCTGACATTTGTCATCCACGGTCCGCTGAACCATATCGGCAGTCTGTCGAAGATCTATCCTATCATCCTGCAAGGAGGCACCCTGCATATCCTCGACGGTCTGCGTGATGCCGATGCCTTTTACGCAGCCTTTGCCACTGAAGGCAAGTATGCCACCTTCTTCGTACCTGCAAACATCCGTTTCCTGCTTTCCTTCGACGCCAAACGCTTTGCCTCGCTTGCCGATAGACTCGACTTCATTGAGAGTGGGGGAGCACCGCTGTCGCTGAGTGACATGCAGCATCTCTGCCGACTCCTGCCTCGTACACGCCTCTATAACACATACGCCTCTACCGAGACTGGCATCATCGCCACCTATAACTACAACGAAAGCAACGATGGCTGCATCGCTGGCTGTCTCGGACGTCCGATGCCGCATGCGCGTGTCATCATCACCCCAGAGGGACTGATAGCCTGTCAGGGTGATACGCTCATGACAGGCTATATCGGTGATCCAGAACTGACGGCTACCGTGAAGCGCGATGATACCGTATTTATGGCCGACTATGGCCGTATCGACGAAGCAGGGAGACTCCATATCATGGGTCGTCAGAACGATGTGATCAACGTGGGAGGCTATAAGGTGGCTCCTACGGAGGTGGAAGATGCCGCCCTGTCGTTTGAAGGCCTGAAGGATTGCATCTGTATCTCTGCCGAGCATCCCATCATGGGACGAGCCCTGAAGTTGCTGGTGGTGATGGAGGACGACGCCAAACTGGTGAAGAAAGACCTTGCGCGCTTCCTGGCTACGCGTCTGGAAGCCTATAAGGTGCCGTTGCTCTATGAACAGGTAGAGCACGTCGAGCGCACCTACAACGGAAAACTGAATCGGAAATACTATCTCTGAGTCTTGCTGATGGCCTGCGCTACGGTGTAGGCTGTGGTCCAGGCTGCTTGAAAATTGAAGCCGCCTGTGACGCCATCGATATCAAGGACCTCTCCTGCGAAATAGACGTGGGGGAGGTCTTTGCTTTCCAGTGTGACCGAATCAACGGCAGACAGACTCACACCGCCACAGGTGACGAATTCGTCCTTGAAGGCCGCACGCCCAGCGATCTGATAAGTGTCGTTGCTGAGGATGTTCACCAGACGGTTCAGCTCTTTCTTATTCAGATGCTGCCAACGGTTGCTCGCCCGTTCTCCAAGTGCTTTTTCTGCGAGATAGGCCCATAGACGCGTAGGCAGGTCGAAAGGACGTATCGTCGTCATTTGTTTCTGCGGATGTCGTGCGATGATGGTTTGCAGTTCCTCCATGATTTCTGTGTCCTTCCGACTCGTCCAGTTGATGGCCAGTGGCATCTGGTATTGGTGTTCGTGGAGTGTGCGTGCTGCGTAGCTTGAGAGTCGTAGGATGGCAGGTCCGCTCATGCCCCAATGAGTGATGAGCAACGGTCCTGAAGCACGGAAGCCGCTACCAGGAATCAGGGCCGTAGCCGTTTCGACGACAGTACCCATCAGGGCGTGCAGGGCCTCGTCGTTGATGCTGAAGGTGAAGAGTGAGGGAACGGGTTCCACAATGCTCACCCCTTTGGAGGAAAACCATGCGAGACCTTCCGCTTTGGGAGAACCACCTGTAGTGATGGCAACGAAGTCGTAGTCTGCGAGTGCATCGAGGTTGTCGATTCTGCATGCTGTGCGTATCTCCACCCCGAGGCGCTTGGCTTCGTAGAGAAAGCAGTTGATGATGGTGTGGGAATCCTGCGAGACAGGGAAGACACAGTTGTCCTCCTGTGTCGTCAGGCGCACGTGATGCTGCTCAAACCACGCATAGGCATCACGATAGTCGAAGGTCTTGAAGAGCCGCTTCATCAGTCTGTGACCCCGTGGATAGACCTGCGACAAGTCACTGACAGCAGCAAAGGAGTTGGTGCAGTTGCATCGTCCTCCACCCGACACCTCCACCTTCGCTAGCAACTTCTTGGACTTCTCGAAGATGGTGACATCCATCTCCGGACATTGTTCCTTCAGGTTGATGGCAAGGAAGAAGCCCGCAGCACCGCCGCCGATGATTGCTGTCTTCATCGGAAGACGGCTTTGGAGAGTGACTGCATTGCCAACTCAAGATAGTGGCGGTCTGTCTCGTCGAAGCAGGCAAGTTCCTTGCTGTCGATATCCAGCACACCTACGACCTCATCGTTGGCATTGAAGATAGGTACGACAATCTCTGATCTCGAGAGACTGCTGCAGGCGATATGACCTGGAAACAGCTCCACATCCGGTACGACGACCGTCTCACGCCGTTCCCATGCCGTGCCACAGACCCCACGTCCGAAGGGTATCTGGTAACAAGCCACGGGCCCCTGGAAAGGACCGAGTTGCAGTTGTTTGTCACGTACGAGGTAGAAGCCCGTCCACCACCAGCCGAACTCCGCATGGAGGGCTGCACAGACATTGGCCATCACGCTGACGGCCTCTTGTGTCTCGTCGATGAGTCCCTGCAGCTGTGGCAGGAAGGCCTCATATTTCGCTTGTTTGTTCATTTCTCAATCAGTATTCTTGCATCTACGGCTACGACGTCGTTCTCGTCGGCCAATAACGGGTTGATGTCTATCTCCTTAATCTCAGTGGCGAAGCGCAGCAGCGTGGAGAGTCGCACGATGATCTCGGCGTACTTCTGTTCGTTGAGTCCTTTCTGTCCTCGTGTGCCTTTGATGATCTTATAGCCTCTCAGGGAGTGAATCATGGAGTAGGCTTCCCCATAGCTCAGTGGTGCCAGACCCGACGACACGTCCTTCAGCACTTCCACGAAGATACCACCGAGACCACAGAGTACCACATGACCGAAGCGCTCTTCATATTTCGCACCAATGAAGAGTTCGGTGCCTTTCAGCATCTTCTGTACCATCACACCCGTAGCGTCCTCGATCTTCATCATGCGCTCAAACTCCAAGGCCAGATGCTCTGGGGTGCGGATATTGAGGGTTACACCACCTACATCGCTCTTATGGACGGGACCTACCACCTTGGCGACGACAGAATAGCCTACTTTCGAGGCAAAGGCTGTGAGTTCTTCCTTGGAGGTCGATACCATCTCGGGTACGAGTGGGATACCGGCACAGGAGAGGATGTCACGTACGGTATCAGGTGCTAGATAGCCACCTGTTATGCCTTCAAACTTCAGACGAGCTGTCTCACGGTAAATGATTTCTCGTATCTTCGGCACATCGACCCCATATAGCTCCAGTTCGGAGGGTGCTGGCTTTGGTGTGCGCATGACTTGTGAGAGCGCAGTGGCAAGTGTCACTTCGTCGCTGAAGTTCACATGTCCCTTCTTCAGGAACTCCTCCACCTCAGGACCTGCGGTATGCAGACTGGGTAGGATGGGGAAGACTGGTTTCTTGCATGTCTTGATCTTACGGTCCAGCACGTCATAGGCCTCATAGAGCTGAGTCAGTCCCGGTGTGCCGTAGATCACGGCGATGGCGTCGATATCGTCAAACTTGTTCTCGCAATAGTCGATAATCGTGGCCAGTTGTTCTGCTGTACCCGTAGCGAGGAAGTCGATGGGGTTGGCCACGGAAGAACCTGCGAAGAGCTTGGTTTTCAGTTCTTCTGCTAACGGTCCGTCAATCCTTGGCACGTTCAGCCCACCTTTCGACAGAGCATCGGTAAGCATCACCCCAGGTCCGCCGGCATGTGTCACGATGGCGAAGTTCTTGCCTTGCAGTGGGGGGAGTGTGAAGATACACCCTACCGTTGTCAGTTCTTCGCGCGAGAAGCAGCGTACTATACCTGCTTTACGGAACAGAGCCTCTACGGCAGAGTCACTGGAGGCAATGGCGCCTGTGTGGCTTGAGGCTGCACGACTGCCGCTCTCCGACGAACCAGCCTTGATGGCAGCGATGCGACAGCCCTTGCGTATCAGACTACTAGCATGGAACAGCAGTTTGTCGGGATTGGCGATATTCTCGATATAGAGCAGTTTCACCTTCGAGTCGTTCTCGGCATCGAAATGCTCGTCCATATACTGCAACACGTCTTCGATGCCGATCTGCTTACCGTTGCCGATACTCCACACGCTATTGAACTGCAGTCCCTTGATGACGGCACTCTCCAGGATAAACACGGCTGTAGCACCAGAGCCACTGATGAAATCGGCGCCATGTGGACTTAGGTTCGGAACAGGCAACGTGAAGACACTGTGGTGGTTGCGGTTCAGCAGACCGATGCAGTTAGGACCTATCAGGGCTGCCCCGTAGCGTTCGCAGGTGTCGAGGATACGTTGTTCGAGGGCGGCGCCCTCCTTCGTCTCCTCACCGAAGCCTGCTGAGATAATCACAAAGGCGCGCACACCCTTCTCGGCACAGAGGAAGTCCACGTAGTCTGGACAGAACCGTGCTGCCACCACGAGGATCGCCAGGTCGGTCTGTGGGATGTCCTTCACATCGTGGAAGACCTTGATGCCCTGCACCTCCTCTTCCTTGGGGTTCACGATATGCAGCTCGCCTTCGAAGCCGCCGTCCTTGATGTTACGTACGATAGCACCACCGGGCTTATGTACATTGTTGGAGCCGCCGATGACGACAATGCTCCTGGGATGAAGTAGTTCTTGGTTAATCATAGGTGCAAAGATAGTGCAAATCGGATAAAAAACCAAATTTATTTGGATATTTTTGAGATGCAGCCTATCTTCAGATGAAAATCAAAGATAATATAATATTTCATAAATTTCAAATGAAATTCAAATAATTTCTTTATCTTTGCATGGTTGAACCAATTAAAACATCGGATACGGGTATGAAAAAGTGGTTATTAACAGTTCTAGTATTTATGATACCAGTGTTTATTTTTGGAGAAAATTACGCCTCTCTTTGGAAGAAAGTGAGGGAGGCAGAGAAAAAGGATCTGCCTCGTGTGGAATACGAACAGCTCCAGAAGATCGTGTCGAAGGCCCAAAAGGGGCGTGACTATGGACAGCTGCTGAAAGCCCAGCTGTTGGGTGCTCAGGTGCTGTCGGAGATTTCGCCCGACTCTCTCCGTCCGGAGATACTTAGGATTAAACAGTGTTATGATAATACGACGGATGTCGTACTCCGCACGGTCTATGAGACGGTGCTGTATCGTGTCACTTCACGCTATACTTCCTTAGGCTTCAAGGTGGATGAGCCTGAACTGACCGACGAGCTCTGCAGCCAATTGGCACAGGTCAAGGAGAAAGAGTATGTGCCCTTTGTGATTGAGGGCAGTGATAGCGAGATCTTCGGTCGCGACCTCTTGAGCATCATTGGCTATGAGCTGGGTGAGTATGACGCCCTTTACCGCTATTACGAGAAGACGGGCAACCGTCGTGCGGCTTGTGTCGTGGCTCCTCATGCGTTTCGCTACGAGAAGATAGAGTTCATCGATTCGCTGCTCCGTCAGTATGGGGATCTGCCTGAGGCTGGCGAGATCGCCATCTTCCGCTATGACCGGATGTCCAGAAGTGATCGCGAACAGCGCCTTGCCTTTGCCCGTGAGGCACTTGGCAAGTGGGGCAATTGGAAGCGCATGAACTATCTGCGCAATGAGGAAAAGGAGTTGACACGTCCTGAACTTAATTTCTCCTTCGACCGTGTGGTCGTCATGCCTGATGAGTCGTGCAGACTGGTGCTGAAGGAGATGCGCAACCTGCAGTCGCTCACGCTGAATGTCTATCAGCTCAATGTCGATGGTGACACCAACATCAATCCTTCGAGAGACTATGCCGAGGTAAAGAAGGTGCTGGGCGAGGTTGTCCACACTCAGACCCGCGACTATTCCGATAAGAAAGAATGGGAGTTCTATAACGACCAGTTGACGGTGCCTGCATTGCCTGTGGGCGTCTATATGATAGAACTGACTACGCCTTCAGGCGTCAGTCCCCTGCGTCGTCTCTATTTCGTCACCGATGTCTATGTCATCATTGAACCGCAGCCGGTCGAGGGTAATGAGCGCTACGTGGTGGTCAGTGCCCGCACTGGTCAGCCCATTGCCGGTGCCCATCTGCGCATCCGCAATTATCGCACCTATGACGAATATAAAGACTATCAAGGCGTGACCGACGAGAAGGGTGAGTACATCTTTGATGGTCATAATCTGATACGCTATCGCCGTGAGGTTTTCGCCTATACCGACGCCGATCGTGCCTGTCCTGACAGAAGCAGCCATGGCTCCTATTATTACCATCCGGCTGCGCATAGCGAGTCGCGTGTCAACATTTACACCGACCGCAGCATCTATCGTCCAGGACAGACCGTCCATGTCTCTGCGCTGACCTATCAGGTGAAGCGTGGCTTCGAACTGTCGGCCTCTGCCGAGCAGAAACTTACGTTCAGGCTCTATGATGCCAACCACAAGCAGGTGGACCAGAAAGAGGTCACGACCGATGCCTATGGTGTGGCTGCCGTCGATTTCACGTTGCCTGCCTCCGGTCTGACGGGTTCCTTCAGAGTGGAAGTGGGTGATGAGCGCCACTATATCCGTGTTGAGGAGTATAAGCGTCCTACGTTCTACGTGGAGTTCCCGGAAGTGAAGACGGCTTATGCCGCTGGTGATACGTTGCCAGTGAAGGGTGTCGCGATGAGTTATGCCGGTGTCCCTGTACAGGAGGGTAAGGTGTCGTATAAGATCATGCGCCGCACGGCCTTCTGGTGGTGGACTTATAGTCACTACTGGAATAGGGCTGTCGTGGGTTATGGAAACGATGGTGACGAGATTGCCCATGGTGAGGCTGTGACCGATGAGAAAGGTCAGTTTGTCATCGACCTGCCGCTGATATTGCCGAAGAGTGCCGATCCGGCTTTCTATAATTTCGTGGTGACAGCTGACGTAACCGACAAGGCTGGTGAGACCCGCAGTGGTCAACTGTCTCTGCCGCTTGGCAATCGTAAGACGGCGCTGACAGTCGATCTGCCACAACAGATCATAGCTGACGATAAGCCCCAGGTAACCATCAAGTTGATGAATGCCGCAGGTCAGTCGGTCAAGGCAAAGGTCCGCTATCAGATCGACGATGCCGCCTGGCAGACTGTAGATACTGACAAACCCTTCGCTCTGCCCGTTACCAAGCTCGCCAGTGGCTCTCACCTCATGAAGATAGTCTGCGAACAGGATACATTGGAGCGTAAGTTCGTGCTATTCTCACTCGACGATCAGGTGCCTGCTACTAAGACCGACGACTGGTTCTATCAGTCCTCAGAGCAGTTCCCTGCCGATGGTGGTCCTGTTACCATTCAGGTAGGCTCTTCCGATGACAACGTCCACATCGTCTATAGTGTCTTTTCTGGCAGCAACCTCATTGAACGTGGTGCTGTTGACAGGTCAAACCGCCTGTTCAACCTCAAGTTGACTTACGAGGAAGCCTATAAGAACGGTTTGATGCTGACCTTTGCCTGGGTGAAGAATCAGCACTGCTACACGCATACTGCCCAGATACGACGTCCTTTGCCCGACAAACAACTGAAACTGCAGTGGACCACGTTCCGCGACCGTCTGAAACCAGGACAGCAAGAGGAATGGACCCTCTTTGTCAGTGATGCTGCCGGTAAGCCTGTCGATGCCCAATTGATGGCTACGCTCTACGACAAGAGCCTCGATCAGATTGCTCCCCACGGGTGGACACTGACGCCCTCCATCAATGTGCCGCTGCCTTCGGCCTACTGGCAATATCCCACCTATGGTACAGTATCGGGTTTCGAACATAAGAGTCTGAAGCTGCTCGATGTCAGTGAACTCCTGTTCAGCAAGCTCGACGAATCGGTGATCCCTTCGCCTTACCATGGTCGTGTGCGTTCAAGAGGAAGCTATGATATGGTCTATGAGACTGCGATGATGCCCGCACCTTCACCTGTGATGCTCGAGAAGAAGATGATGGTTGCCAATGCCGAGGCCGCTGCTGATAGTAAGCAGGAAGAGGCAGCACCTGAGGAGGCAGAGCAGATGGAGATACGCGAGAACCTCAACGAGACCGCCTTCTTCTATCCCCAGCTCACCACCGATGAACAAGGTCGCATCGCCATTAAGTTCACGTTGCCCGAATGTCTCACCACCTGGCGGTTCCTTGGTGTGGCCCATACGAAGGATATGTCTTATGGCAGCATCGAGGCTTCTGCCGTTGCTCAGAAGGAAGTGATGATCCAACCCAACGTGCCACGCTTCCTGCGCGATGGTGACAAGGCAGTGATTGCTGCCCGCATCCATAGTCTGGCAGAGAAGAATCTCACGGGCTCGGCCCGTCTGCGTCTGCTCGATGCTGAGACAAACGCTGTGGTGTGTGAATGGGCCCAGCCCGTCACCCTCAAGGCTGGTGCTACAGCCGACGTCGCATTCCCCGTCGATGTCGTCAGCGATGGTCTCTCCGCCCATCCGTTACTGGTGTGTCAGATGACAGTCAGTGGCAACGGTTTCTCAGATGGTGAACAGCACTATCTGCCCTTGTTGCCTGCTACGGAGCGTGTCCTTGTCACCCGTCCGATCTCACAGCATCAGCCAGGTACGGTCACCTTCGATCTGGCCCAGTTGATTCCTGCTGATGCCACCCAGCCGCGTCTGACGGTCGAATATACCGACAATCCTGCCTGGCTGATGGTACAGTCGCTGCCCACGCTCGGCATGCCTTCTGATGATAATGCCATCTCACTGGCTGCCGCCTGGTATGCCAACGGACTCGGTCGCTATATCATCCAGCAACAGCCTGAGGCCAAGAAGGCCTTCACGTTGTGGAAGCAGGAAGGAGCAGAAGGCACTTCACTCGTCAGCCAGCTCGAACAGAATCAGGAACTGAAGAATGTTGTGCTGAATGAGACACCATGGGTGCTCGATGCCGACAATGAGACCCGTCAGAAGCAGTTGCTCGCCGACTTCTTCGACGATAATCTGATGCAGAACCGTCTCACCTCCGTGATAAATAAGTTGCGCCAGCTGCAACGCTCCGACGGTTCGTGGTCGTGGTGGCCTGGTATGTCCGGTTCCTTCTATATGACGGTGGCCGTCTCTGAGATGCTTGTCCGTCTGAACGATCTCGCTGGTGCTCAGCAGGAGTCTGCCCGATTGCTCGACAAGGCCTTTGACTTCATGGGTAAGGAGATGGTTGAGGAAGTGAAGGATCTGAAAAAGCTTGAGAAGGAGGGCAATGAGGTCGGCTTCCCCAGTTTCAAGGCCCTCCAGTGGCTTTATATGGTGGCCCTCGACGGTAGGGAACTGCCCTCAGACGTGAATCGTGCCAACGACTACCTGCTGAAGCTCCTGAAGAAAGATATCCGCAACCAGACGATGTACGAGAAAGCCCTCTCGGCAGTCATCTTCTCGAAGTTCGAACCGAAGCGTGCCCTCGAATATGTACAGTCGCTCAAGGAATATACCGTCTATCGTGAGGATATAGGTCGCTACTACGATACCCAGCGTGCCGGCTACTCATGGTTCGACTACACCATTCCGACACAGACCGTCGCCATCGAGGCCCTGAAGCGCATCACGCCCGACGACCTGCAGACCGTCCGTGAGATGCAGCGCTGGCTCCTGCAGGAGAAGCGTACGCAGGCTTGGGATACGCCCGTCAACAGTGTCAATGCTGTCTATGCCTTCCTGATGGGGCAGGAGAGTCCGCTCACCGTCGCAACGGCTCACGCCCAGATGAAGATTGACGGTCGCCAGATGGAGACGCCGAAGCCCACAGCAGCTATCGGCTACGTGAAGACCTGTGTGCCCGCTACCGCCAAGACACTCACGGTCGAGAAGACCTCAGAAGGCACCTCTTGGGGTGCTGTCTATGCGCAGTTCCTGCAGCCTGCCCGTCACATCAAGGACGACGCCAGCGGTCTCACTGTGACCCGTGAACTGCTGACGGCTGATGGCAAGCCCCTGACCGATCCTGTCGTCGGTGCCCGTGTGAAGGTGCGCATCACTATCGATGCCGACCGTGATTACGACTTCGTGCAAGTCATCGACAAGCGTGCTGCCTGCATGGAACCCGTACGCCAGCTGAGTGGCTACCGCAATGGCTACTACTGTGCGCCGAAGGACAATGCCACCTGCTATTACTTCGATATGATGGGCAAGGGCCGTCACACGATTGAGACAGAGTACTATATCGACCGTACTGGAACCTACGAGACGGGTGCCTGCACCGTGCAGTGTGCCTATGCGCCTGCGTTCCACGGTATCACTAAATCGAAAGAGATAAAGGTAAAAAGGTAAAAAATAGAAATGAAACGACTGATGATCCCTCTGCTGATGTTACCGGCCTTACTGCCGGCATCGGCTCAGAAATTGAATGTTGAAAAGACAACCATCGAGTGCGGTCGCACTGGCTATCAGCAGCCCGTCACCGCCACCTTTGAAATGCAGAACAAGGGGCATCGCCGCCTCGTGATCCAGAGTATCAAACCCGACTGCGGCTGTACGGCTGTCGACTATCCCCGTGAGGTCCCTGCCGGTCAAAAGTTCACGGTCAAGATGACCTACGATGCCCGTCAGCTGGGCCATTTCTATAAGATGGCTGCTATTACATGTAACGGCTCTAAAACGCCAGTCTGGCTCACGATGCGTGGCGTCGTCGTCACCGATGCGCAGGACTTCTCTGGCTCCTATCCGTTCACGATGGACGGCCTGATGCTCGATAAGGATGAGTTGGAGTTCGATGATGTCAACCGTGGCGATGCGCCTGTACAGGAGATTCATATCTTTAACAACGGCGAATCGACGATGACACCCAGTCTGATGCATCTGCCACCGTATCTCTCGGCCGTTGTCTCACCCGAACGTCTGGCTCCCGGCCACAGTGGTGTCATCACCGTGATGCTGAATTCCGCACTGCTCCGCGACTACGGTCTCACGCAGACCAATGTCTATCTGGCCCAGCAGCTCGGCGACAAGGTGAGCACCGACAGAGCCCTTGGTGTCTCCGTCGTCCTGTTGCCCGACCTGAAGCAGTTCATGGATGCCAACAAGTCGCAGGCTCCTCGGTTGCAGATCTCTTCTACCGATATCGATTTCACCTCGTTCGACGGTAAGTCGAAGAAGAAGGAGATTGTCACTCTCACCAATACTGGCCAGTCGCCGCTGAAAATCTCCTCCATGCAGCTCTTCACCAGTGGACTGAAGGTGACGCTCTCCGACCGTGAGATTGCCCCGGGAAAGACTGCAGAGCTTGAGATCATTGGCACCGCCTCAGAACTCCAACAGTTGCGCAAGCGTCCGCGTATCCTGATGATCACCAACGATCCTGACCATGCCAAGGTGGTCATCAACATCCGGAAATAACCCTCAATGATCAATTCACAAAATGGAACATCCAGAGAACAGTTCAGAATATGCCGGTCTGCAGGTGAACAGCGGCGTGGAGCAGCCCTCGATCATCAACCCCTACCTGAAGCGTAACCGCTTCCGTCGTCGCGACCTCACCGTCGGTGAGATGGTAGAGGGTATCGTCAAGGGCGATGTCACCATTCTCTCACAGGCCGTCACACTGATTGAGAGTGTCAACCCCGACCATCAGGCCCGTGCCCAGGAGGTCATCAACAAGTGTCTGCCCTACAGCGGCCGTAGCGTGCGTGTGGGCATCAGTGGCGTTCCCGGTGCAGGCAAGTCCACGAGCATCGACGAGTTCGGCATGCATGTCCTGCGTGAGAAGGGAGGCCGTCTGGCCGTGCTCGCCATCGACCCCTCCAGTGAGCGGACCAAGGGTAGCATCCTTGGTGACAAGACGCGCATGGAGAAGCTCGCCCAGCATCCCGACTCCTTCATCCGTCCTAGTCCATCGGCTGGCTCCCTCGGTGGCGTGGCTCGTAAGACGCGTGAGACCATCATCCTCTGCGAGGCTGCCGGCTTCGACAAGATCTTCGTCGAGACCGTCGGTGTCGGACAGAGTGAGACCGCCTGTCACTCGATGGTCGATTTCTTCCTGCTCATCCAGGTGGCTGGTACGGGCGACGAGCTGCAGGGCATCAAGCGTGGCATCATGGAAATCTCCGACGGTATCGTTATCAATAAGTGCGACGGCGACAATGTCGATCGTTGTCAGATGGCGGCCACCAACTTCCGCAATGCCCTCCACTTCTTCCCGATGCCCGAGAGTGGCTGGCTGCCGAAGGTGCTCTGCTACTCCGGCTTCTATGGCACTGGTGTCAAGGAGGTGTGGGATATGATCTACCAGTACATCGATTTCGTGAAGGCCAACGGTTACTTCGACTACCGGCGCAACGAACAGGCCAAGTACTGGATGTATGAGAGCATCAACGAGCACCTGCGACTGAATTTCTACAACAACCCGCTCGTCAAGAGCCGCCTCGCTGAGGCAGAGCAGACCGTCTTGGCCGGCCATAAGACCTCGTTCGTCGCCGCCCAGGACCTGCTCGACATGTATTTTAACGAACTCAAGAAATGATTCAAATAGAAATAGACGAAGGTAGTGGCTTCTGTTTCGGAGTGACCACCGCCATCAAGAAGGCTGAAGAAGAACTGGCACAGGGCACGACGCTCTACTGCCTCGGTGATATCGTACACAACGGTAGGGAGTGTGACCGTCTCCGTGAGATGGGACTCGTCACCATCAACCACGACGACCTGCGCCAGCTCCACGACGTGAAGGTGCTGCTGCGCGCCCATGGAGAACCCCCCGAGACCTATGAGCTCGCCCGTCAGAACAATATCGAGATCATCGATGCCACCTGTCCTGTGGTGCTACAGCTCCAGAAACGCATCAAGAAGCAGTTTGAGGCCGGTGGTGGACAGATCGTCATCTTCGGCAAGAAAGGCCATGCAGAGGTACTCGGACTCGTCGGACAGACTAAGAGCACGGCCATCGTCATCGAGAACTTCGACGAGGTCGCCAAACTCGACTTCACCCGCGATATCTATCTCTACAGCCAGACCACGAAGTCGCTCGATGAGTTCCATCGTATCATCGACTACATCCAGGCCCATATCTCGCCCGAAGCCACCTTCAAGAGCTTCGACACCATCTGCCGTTCCGTCGCCAACCGCATACCCAATATCTCCAGTTTTGCCGCCAAGCACGACCTCATCCTTTTCGTCTGTGGCCGAAAGAGTTCTAATGGCAAGGTGCTCTACAACGAGTGCCTGCATGTGAACCCCAACAGCCATCTTATCGAAGACCCCGAGGAAATCAATCCCGCCTGGCTCAGCGACATCCGTACCGTTGGCATCTGTGGTGCTACCAGCACCCCCCGCTGGCTCATGGAACAGTGCCGCGACGCCGTCCTCCAGATGGACGTCTAACATAGCTTATAAATACGGAAATGACACAGAAAAAGGTCATGCAATGGATGTTGGCCGCTGTCCTCGTTTGCGGCTCATCTTTCCTCTCATCGTGTACGGAGGACAATGGCGATAACCCTGCCAAACCAGAACAAACAGAATACAAGGGTGTGCCGCTTGTGATATACGACACGGATATCGGCTCTTCGACCGATGACCTCATTGCCTTGGAGATGCTCCATCATTACACTGACGAAGGGCGCTGCCGGCTGCTCGGCGTTGTGGTGGATCGTCATGGTGAGGAATATGCCGCTCTGGCAGACGCGATGAACACCTATTTCGGTCATGGCGACGTGCCCATCGGCGTGGAACGAGGCGGCATCAAGGACCCCACCGTGTTTATCGATTATCGGAATCTCTACAAGCATAAGACCGCCAAGGGGGAACTGATGTTCAAGAGGACCATCAGCGACTACGCCTCACTGCCCAACGGATGGCAGCTCTACCGACAGTTGCTGGCCTCACAGCCCGACCATTCGGTGAGCATCTGCTCGACAGGTTTTGTCTCCAGTCTGGCTCAACTGCTCCACTCCGAACCCGACGACCTCTCTCCGCTCACGGGAGTCGAACTGGTGCGCCAGAAGGTGAAATGCCTCTACCTCATGGCTGGCGTCTTCACAGAGTCGAAAGAGCCCGACTATAATTTCCTGCAGGACCCGACCTATGCCAAGCTGCTCTTTGAGGCGTGGCCGCGCGATGTTGCCGTCATGTTCTCACCCATGGAGGTGGGCAACGAGATCGAATACAAGCCAGAATTAGTGATCAGCGACATCGACTGGACCGACATCCACCCCATCAAGCAGGTCTATCTGAACTACGATTGCGACACTGGGCAGAGAATGTGGGACCCGATGACCGTGATCCAGGCCGTAGAGGGCGATGCGCTGTTCACGCTCTCCGAGCGCGGCATCGTCACCCTCACAGATGAGTGTGGAACCAACTTCACCCCGTCGCCCACCGGCAACGACCGCTATCAGAAGCCCGGCTCCAAAGCATGGTACGACGCCATGCTGGAGAAGATCAGAACATACAACAGGATAAGATAGTAAATTTCTCTTTCTCTGTCATCTCGACCGAACGGAGTGAGTGGAGAGATCTCAAGAGATTTCTCGGCTACGCTCGAGATGGCAGGGAGGTGCTCGAGATGACAGGTGGGAATTTGCTATTATTTTCAAGGCCTTCCAACACTTTTTCCGTGGCTTTCCAAAAAGTGTCAGGAGGCTTCGCAGCAAGAAATGTTTAGTATCGTGAATAGGCATGCGATGCTATGTGGGGGGCAGATGGGGCAGGTAATCCATGGGAACTATAAAAATAAATCCCTAAATCCCCGAATGATGAATCAGGTGATTTAGGGATTTATTTTTCATATTCGTAAGAAAAATCTGCCCCATCTGCCCCCCGAGGCTTCTCAGAAGGACATTCATAGTCATGGACAGGCACCTGGGGAAGAGCTCAGGAGTCGGTCCCCTTTCTCTGTGGCACGGATTCCACGGATTTTAACCCCTCCGAGTGCTCTGAGCCTCTGTGGTGAATTAAAATAAATCCGTGTCTCTCAGAATGAGAGCCGTGTAAATCCGTGCCTAAAATTTTTCTCCGTGGAATCCGTGCCTAAATTCTTAAAACTTGTAATCGAGGCCGAGGCCGATGACGTGGTTGGTGCGGGAGTAGGTCTCCTGACCGAAGACGGCCTGCTTGTTGTAGTCGCTATAGAGCGAGCAGAAGTAGCTGACGTTGAGACGGACCTTCTCGTTGATGTTCCAGGCACCACCGAGGCCGAGTGAGTAGCTGTCGCAGGCGAACGACGTGTCCTGCTGGTAACCGTCGGAGAGACCGTAGTCGGTGCGCTGACCGCCACAGCTGACGGTGAACTTCTCATTGATGTCGTATTCGACACCGGCGAGGATCTCGTGGGTGCCGTGCTTCAGTTCCTTCTGACGGTCGTTGGCCATCTTGGCGTTCTTGTCGTCGAAGAAGTGATATTCGAGGGCAGCACGGAGTTTCGGGGTGAACTCATAGCCAGCAGCGACGGCGAGGAGGGCAGGCATGTCGTAGCGCGTGCAGGCACCATCCTGGAACGCTGCGGTGGCAGCAGCCAGCTGAGGCGCCAGGGCCTCACTGATTTTCTTCAGTGTGGCTTCGCCATAGACCGGTACGGCAGCCACCTTAGCCACCAGACCGTTGCCCAGGCCGGCATCGAGGACGTTGGTGCTGTTCTCGGGGTTGAGCTTGGTGCGGAACTCATAGCGGGCCGACAGCGTCAGCGGACCCTGGTGGTAGTTGATGCTGACCAGCGGGGTGAAGCCCCAGCCTTTCTGATCGACGTCGAGCAGGAGCTTGGCCAGCTGTCCGTACTCATTCTGCGCGTCGGCGATGACATGGCCACGATAGTAGCCGTCGTAGTAGTTGACACGCACGCCGACGGCTGCTGAGAGACAGTCGAGCAGCTTGTAGGTGAAGTTCAGTTGTCCACCATAGATATACTGCTTGCCCTTCATCTCAGAGTTAAGGGCATAGTTGGTCGGGATGTTGATGCCGGGCAGCTGGTTCAGTTGTGGGATGATGCCATTCATCATCGACTGTACCATGACATTGTACTGCGGAACACCCTGATCGTATTTCACGAAGCCGCCACTGCCGACGATGCCGATCATGGCTGAGAGGGCGATGCGGTCTTTCTTATAGGCCGCAAACAGAGCGGGCACGATCGGAGCCGAAGCGACACCCTTGTAGGTGGTGTTGTTCAGCTCGATGTTACGACGCTGCCAGGGCTTCTGGAAGTTGAGCGAGAACTGGAATCCCTCACGACCCCAGGCCAGACCGGCGGGGTTGGAGAAGGTCGCATCGATCTCGCTGGTGGCACCACGGGCGAACATACGGTCGAAAGCGATGTGATAGTTGGTGTTGGTCATCAGTCCACCAGCCTGAACGGCGGCAGAACAGGCAAAAGCGAATACGCCTGAAAACAATAATTTTCTCATCATTTTATTCGGTTATAATGGTTGTCGGCTGCAAAGGTAGCAATAAAACGCGAAATAACCGAAAAAATGACGAGAAAATTACGTAAAGCGAACAAAAGCGTTTACGCTGTGCGCTCGTTGAAGCGGTCGAGGAGCCACTGTTTCTGCTCGGCGATGGTCATGTGGGAGTTGTCGAGTTCGATGGCGTCGTCGGCTTTCCGCAGAGGAGAGACCTCACGGTGAGAGTCGATGTAGTCGCGCTCCTGCACGTTCTTCAGGATCTCATCGAAGTCGGCAGGCATCCCCTTGGCCTTGAGTTCGTCGAAGCGGCGCTGGGCGCGAACCTCTGCCGAGGCGGTGACGAAGATCTTCAGTTCGGCATCGGGAAAGACGGTGGTGCCGATGTCGCGGCCGTCCATGACGACGCCCTTGTCCTTACCCATCTGCTGTTGCTGGGCGACCATGGCGGTGCGCACAAAACCGACGGCGGCGATGGGGCTGACATGGCTGCTCACCTCGAGTGAGCGGATCTCGTCTTCGACGCGCTCACCATTCAGATAAGTGTCGGGGCGACCAGTCTCGGGATTGAACTTGAACGAGATCTGGATATGCGGCATCTCTGCCTCCAGCTGGGCGGTCTTCACGCTGCCGTCGGCATTGAAGAGGTCGTGACGGAGGGCATAGAGGGTGACGGAACGGTACATAGCGCCCGTATCCACATAGACGTAGCCCACCTCGCGGGCCAGGTCCTTGGCCATCGTGCTCTTGCCGCACGAGCTATGGCCATCGATTGCGATAGTGATTTTCTTCATAATGCGTATGATAAATTGATGAGGATCGAAGAGGTGGTGATGTGGTACTTGCCGTAAGCCACATGGAGCTTGAAGCGCTCCAGCTGGAGACCGGCACCGATGGAGAAGCCAGCCCCGTGGGAAGAGGCGCCTTCGGCGTCGCTGACCTTCATCTGACTGGCACGGCGGAAGTTGTAGCCGGCAGCGACGTAGAAGGCCTCACTCAGCAGCACGTCGGCACCGACGGCCAGATGCCGGCCGAAGCCCTCACTCCAGTCGTTGAGTCGGCTGAGGGTGGCAGAGAAGCGCAGAGGCGACTGTCCGATGCGCTTGGTGGCACCCACCTGCAGGTCGAGGGGGATGCGCTCGAAGTTTTCGTCGTAAGCCTTCACCTGTCCACCGAGATTGCGGGCGACAGCCGAGAGACTCAGGTCGTGGTCTTCGTCGAAGTAGTTGAGACCGAGATCGACGGCGACGGCCAGTGAGCTGTAGCCAGCGACATGCGAGGAGATGACCTTGGCGGTGATGCCACCCCCGAGTTCGTTGGTGAGGGCATAGGCAAAGGTGCCGCCCACGGCGATATCGCGGGCCGAGAAGGTGCCAATCTGTTCACCCTCAGGCGTGGTCTCCTTCATTGAGCCGTAATCCATGTATTGGGCGGTGACGCCCCAGGTGCCACGGTCGCCAGCCGCCTTGAGGAAGGCAGCGCTGGCCGTCTTGGCTCCCTCCATATAAGTCATGAAGTTGAGACCGATCGAGCGGTCGCTGACATCGTTGATGAGGGCGGGATTATGGAAGACCAGTGAGGCATCGTCGGCGATGAGCGAGATATTGTTGCCACCGAGGGCAGCCACATGGGCACTGACGGGCAGGCGCAGGAAGTTGTAGGCGGTTTGGCTCTCCTGTGCGTTTAAAGGTAAGAGTGAATAGTGAAAAGTGAATAGGGAAAAGTGAATAGTGAATAATAGGAGGGGCAGTAGCCTATGCCACTGCAGCCTGTGCGTACCTCGGATTAACCAATGTTTTTCTCCCATTTTTCTTCAAATCGGTCGCAAAATTACGAAATAATTCTTAATTTCACACCCTTTTTACCGTTTTACTTCTCTACCTTTTACTTTTTTGTTATCTTTGCATGCGGTTTATGAAAATAACGGCAAACTGCCGGTTTTATTATGGAAGTCAAGAAAAGTCGCTTTGCTGATCTGGAAAATCTCCGTGTTCAGGCGTTCCTGCTGGGGCTGGATGTCGTGCTCGCCGTGCTGTTTGTGGCACTGGAGTGGAACACTTCCGACACAGGGTGGGCCTTCTTCGAAGACGATGCCGAGCTGGAAGCCGAGATGGAGCTCTCGCCGTTGAGACGCGACAAGGACGAGATTCCGATGATGCTGCCGCAGGCGAAGCAGGAGGAGCCTGTGAAGACCGAAGAGCTGCGTCTCGTGGACGACGACATAGAACTGACCTTCGAGCCCGAACCCGTGGAACGGCCGGAGGAGAAGAAAGATAACGAGACCGTCGAGGCCGACAAGCCCGAGGTGGTCGATATGTACGACGAGCCCATCGACTTCCGAGTGGTCGAAGACCTGCCTCAGTTTCCTGGGGGCGCCTCAGAGTTCATGAAGTGGCTGACGAAGAACCTGAAGTATCCTGCCAGTGCCTCGAACCGGAAGGTCAAGGGCAAGGTGGTGGCGCAGTTCATCGTCAACAAAGACGGTAGCGTGTCGGACCTGGAACTGCTGCAGAAGCTCGATCCCTCGTGCGACCGTGAGGTGCTGCGCGTGCTTAGGATGATGCCGAAGTGGCAGGCGGGGCTGATGGATGCCAAGCCCTGCAGGACGAAGGTCTGCATCCCTGTGGTGTTCAGTTTCTAAGATAGAATCATCAGTTTTTTAAAGGATATGTACAAATCAGAAGAATTACTCAAGAAGGTGAATGAGGCGCTCGACGGTCTGACCTACGACCGTAAGCCGTCATCGCTGTATGAACCCATCAAGTATGTGTTGGCCATCGGCGGCAAGCGTGTGCGCCCCGTGCTGATGTTGCTGGCCTACAACCTCTTCAAGGACGACCCCCTGCGCATCATGACGCAGGCCATCGGACTGGAGACCTATCACAACTTCACCCTGTTGCACGACGACCTGATGGACAATGCCGACATGCGGCGCGGTCATGAGACGGTGCATCGGAAGTGGGATCCCAATCAAGCCATCCTCTCGGGCGACACCATGCTGTTGCAGGCTTTCGGCAGGATCGGCGCCTGTGAGGCCGACAAGTTGCAGGACGTGTTCAACACCTTCCTGGTGACGACCTACGAGATCGATGAAGGACAGCAGCTCGACGTGGAGTTTGAGACCCGCAACGACGTGCGCGAGGAAGAGTATGTCGAGATGATCCGTCTGAAGACGAGCGTGCTGTTGGCCTGTGCCGTGAAGATCGGTGCCATCCTGGCCGGTGCCTCGAAGGAAGACCAGGAGAACCTCTATAAGTTCGGTGAGCAGATCGGACTGGCCTTCCAGTTGCAGGACGACCTGCTCGACGTGTATGGCGATCCGAAGGTGTTCGGCAAGAACATCGGCGGCGACATCACCTCGAATAAGAAGACCTATATGCTCATCAATGCCGTGAACCGAGCCAACGAGGCACAGCGGCAGGAACTGATGGGTTGGATCGAAGCCAAGGACTTCGACCGCGAGGAGAAGGTGAAGGCCGTGACACGACTGTACGATGAGATCGGGATCCGTCAGCTCTGTGAGCAGAAGATGGAAGCCTGCTACGCGGAGGCCCAGCAGTATCTGGCTAAGGTCAGTGTCGCCGAGGAGCGTAAGGCCGAGTTGAAGGCCTATGCAGCCAGTATGATGAAACGCCAGAGTTAAGTCGTCGTGGGAAAGCTGACCTTCATAGATACCCATTGCCACCTCGACGGTGAGGAGTTTGCCGGCGACCTGGAGGCTGTCGTGGCACGAGCCCGTGAGGCCGGGGTAGGGGCAATCGGCGTCCCAGGCATCGACCAGCGGTCAGCAGAGACGGTGATGGCCCTCTGTCGACGCTATCCGGGGTACTGCTATCCGATGTTCGGACTCCATCCCGAGGAGGTGAAGGCCGACTGGGAGACGGTGCTGGACACCATCCGCAAGGCCTCAGAGCAGGCCCAGGGCGAGGCGACAGCCGTCAGACCCATCGCTGTCGGTGAGGTGGGACTCGACTTCTACTGGAGCCGTGAGTTCGAGCGTGAGCAGTTGTTGGCCTTCGAGGCACAGGTGAAGTGGTCGGTGGAGACAGGTCTGCCCCTGATGATCCACTGCCGGAAGGCGCAGAACGAGCTGGTGGCCATCCTGAAGCGCTATCAGGACCAGTTGCCGGGCGGCGTGTTCCATTGTTTTACGGGCAATGCCCTGGAGGCGAAGGAGCTGTTGCAGTTTGAGCGTTTCGTGCTGGGTATCGGTGGTGTGCTGACGTTCAAGAAGTCGCACTTGCCGGAAGTGTTGCCCGAGGCGGTGCCCCTCGATCGTATCGTGCTGGAGACCGATGCCCCCTATATGGCACCTGTGCCGATGCGCGGTCAGCGCAACGAGCCTGCCTTTGTAGCCCATGTGCTGCGCAGACTGGCCGAGGCATACGGTGTCGCAGAGGAAGAAGTGGCAGCGAAGACGAATGCGAACTGCCAAAAAATATTAAATATAAACGTTTAACGAATAGAATATGGTGCAAAAATATTACCTTTGCACCCGCTTAACGCAAGGAGAGGTGCTCGAGTGGTTGAAGAGGCACGCCTGGAAAGCGTGTAGCCGGCAAAACTGGCTCGCAGGTTCGAATCCTGTTCTCTCCGCAATTATGAAAAGACTGATTATTCTGTTTTCTATGGTGGGTTTGCTCCTTGTTTCGCAAACCACGACCGCCCAAGACAAGACCTTGCAAGACACTGTGCTCACCGCTACGACAGACTCCGTGGCCGTCAGCGACTCGACAGCGACCGACCTGTTGTTGTCGGCAGATATCGACGCAGAGCAGGAAGAAGGCGGTCTCCACAAACAGTTGAAGACCAAGTTCATCGACGGTAACGTGTACTTTATGTCGTTGGTGGCACTGGCGCTGGTGCTCGGCCTGGCCTTCTGTATTGAGCGCATCATCTATCTGACCCTCTCAGAAATCAAGTCGTACAAGCTGATGGAGGACATCGAGGCCAAGTTGAAGGCCAACGATGTGGAGGGTGCGAAGACCCTCTGCCGGAATACGCGCGGCCCAGTGGCGAGCGTATGTTACCAGGGACTGCTACATATCCACCAGTCGATGGATGCCATCGAGCGCAGCATCACCAACTACGGTGGTCTGCAGGCGGCCAATCTGGAGAAAGGCTGTTCGTGGATCAAGCTCTTCATTGCGATGGCACCGTCGTTGGGATTCCTCGGAACGGTCATCGGTATGGTGATGGCCTTCGACCAGATACAGCAGGCGGGTGACATCGGTCCCACCATCGTGGCACAGGGTATGAAGGTGGCGCTGATCACAACGATCTTCGGTATCGTGGTGGCGCTCATCTTGCAGTTGTTCTATAGCTATATCCTCTCCAAGATCGAGCGACTGACGGCTCAGATGGAAGAGTCGGCCATCACGCTGATGGACATGATAACGGAGTATAAGGGTAAAGTGAATAGTGAATAGTGAATAGTGAAAAGTGAAAAGTGAATAATTTGCTTCCGCTATGAATAGTATTGTGACGCCTTTCTTTGCCGACTTGATGCTCTGGCTGATGTACATCATGATAGGGGCAGCCCTGCTGGTGTCGGGCTATAGTGTGTGGCACGGGCTGCGCACGCGTCGTAAGGGCGACGATATCATCAACGGTGTGCCAGCCGGGCGTATCGGCTGGTGCGTAGCCATCGGCTTCGTGCTCCTTCTGGTCGTCACCTTCCTGTTAGGTTCGTCAAAGCCCATCGTCACCAATGGAGAGCGGTTTACCGATGTCTTCTGGCTGAAGACCACCGATATGTTTATCTATACCTCAATCCTTCTGATCATCGGATGTTTCGTAAGCGCTATCGTCAGCAGATTCCGGAGCTGAACACCACATCGACGGCAGACATCTCTTTCATGCTGTTGATCTTCTTCCTCGTGACCTCGTCGATGGACACGGAGAAGGGACTCTTGCGCCAGATGGCACCACCGCCACAAGAACAGACAGAACCGAAGGACGTGAACAAGGACCACGTGCTGCAAGTGGCACTCGACGCCAAGAACCAGCTGACCTGTAATGGCAAGACCGTTGATTATCGTCAGCTGGCCGACGAAGTGCGGACGATGGCGACCATCAACCGTGAAGGACATATCATCACCATCAAGACCGATCCGGAGACCAGCTACGAGGCCTATTTCGGCATGCAGAACGCCATTGCCGGTGCCTATGCGTCGTTGCGCCAGGACTATGCGCTGAAACATTTCGGCAAGCGCTATGCCGACTGCGATGCCGAACAGCGTGCCCTGCTTAACGAATACTATCCCCAGCGTATCAGCGAAGACCTGAAAGGAGGTGACCGATGAGACCGATGCGGAGCCTCTACAGGCGCAGTCGTCACAACGTGCCGACGCTGAACATGGCGTCGATGCCCGACCTGATCTTCACCGTGCTTTTCTTCTTCATGATCGTCACCCACATGCGCCGTGACGAGCTGAGGGTGCGGCTGGAGGTGCCTCAGGGCACGGAGGTGCAGAAACTGAACAACAAGGCTGCCGTGGTGAATATCTATATAGGCAGGCTTGTTGACAAGTCAGGCAGACAGGGTGCCTGGGGGGTGCAGCTGAACGGTGATGTGGTGTCACCAGAGCAGATTCCTGCACGGATAGAAGAACTGCGCGGCGGCATGTCGGCGGAGAATGCCGAGAAACTGACCGTCAGCCTGCGTGCAGATCGTCGTACACCTATGAAACTTATCAACGCTGTGAAGCGTGAACTGCAGGATTCCTATGCCCTGAGAATCAACTACGGTGCAACGGAAATGAAGTAAATCGAAAAAAAGCACACAAAAAGCAAGGATTATTCAATTTTTTTTCTTATCTTTGCGGCGAGAACTTAAAACCGAGATATCAGTAAATATTAATCAATAACCGTTAAAATAACAGAATTATGGCATTTCAAGAGACAAGAACTGTGGGCTATGGCTCACGTGTAGGCAACTCCTTTAGAGGTATCGGAGCTGGTATCATGCTGTTCCTGGCAGGAACGGCCCTGCTGTGGTGGAACGAAGGTCGCGCCGTAAAGACAGAGAAGATGCTCGAAGAGGCCGCCAGCAATTATGTGGAGATGGAAAACCCCAACAAGAAAGACGCATCGCTCGAAGGCGAACTGGTATGTGGCACAGCGATGGCTACTACCGAGGACTCGCTGACCGACGCCCAGTTCGGTATCGGTGCCAAAGCAATTGCCATCAGTCGTAAGGTGGAGTACTACCAGTGGGTGGAGCATGCCCACGAGACCACCGAGGATAAACTCGGCGGTAAGCAGGTGACCACCACGACCTACACCTATTCGAAGGAGTGGGTGAGCTCACCCATCCAGTCGTCGCAGTTCAAGGATCCTGCCTATCAGAATAAGAACATGGTGCTGACCACCGTCGAGGATGCTGAGCAGTATGCCGAGAACGTATCCTTTGGTGCCTACAAGCTCAGCGAGAGCCTGATCCACCATATCTCTTCGACAGAACCCATGGAACTGGCCATCAGCGAAGACCTGCTGAAGCAGTTTGACAAGACCACACAGACCGCCTACGAGCGCTTCTACGGTGTGGTGAAGAAACAACCAGCCCAGCAGCAGCCTGCACCGCAGCAGTCAGCAGTCATCCCCGACTCAATCAGAGCCCTGCTCTCTGACTCGGCTAAGGCCATCGTGGACTCTATCAAGGCCGTGACCGACTCTATCCAAGCTGCCAACCAAAGCCTGATTGCCAATGCAGAGAACAAGAAGGAACTGGAGTTCGTACATCAGGGTGCCAACCTGCTGTACTTCGGTCGTGTGCCAGGAAGTCCGGAGGTGGGTGACGTGCGTGTGACCTTCGAGAAGATCGTGCCTGCCAAGGTGACCGTGATGGCTGTGGTCGATGGTGACAGCTTCAAGCCCTACAAGGCGAAGAACGGCAAGCGTTTCCAGACCCTCGTGATGGGTAAGAAGTCGGGCGACGAGATCATCGATGCCGAGAAGGAAGCCAACAACATGTGGCTCTGGTTCTTCCGCATCATCGGTGTGGTGATGGTGATCAGTGGTCTGAAGGGTATCTTCGACTTCGTCGTGACCATCCTGAAGGTAGTGCCTTTCGTGGCCAATATTGTCGGCTGGGGTGTCGGTGTCGTCTGCACGGTGATCGGTGTGGCCTGGTCGCTGATCATCATTGCTATCGCATGGCTGTTCTATCGTCCTGTGCTGGCCATCAGTCTGCTGGCTATTGCCGGTTTCCTGGTATGGGTGTTCGCCTTCAAGGGCAAGGACAAACTGAAGAACCTGGCCTCGAAATACAATCAGCCCAAGGCAGAACCGGTGCCACAGAAACCCGAGAACATGTAAGAACCAACAAAAATAAGTTTGTGAGATGAAGACAGTAAAGTATATAGTAATTTGTGCACTGGCCATGAGCGTTCAGCAGGCCAGCGCACAGTTTGGCAATATCCTCAACCGTCTTGAGTATTCGGCCAAGTCGAAACTGGAAGGTGCTGCTGTCGATGCAGCCGAGAAAGCAGGCAGAAGTGCGCTTGACTCTGCCAAGAAGAAAGCCAAGAAGTCTAAGAAAGACAAGGCCGAGGCTCAGACCTGGACCTACGGAGATCACACCTATACGATGAAGGGCAACCTGACAGCCGACAAGTATAAGAAGGATGCCTACGGTGAAGTGACCTTCACCAACATACCCTCCGACTATAATGAGTTTGAGGCCCTCTATTCGGAGTTCCTGGGACGTACGCCTCATGGTACGGCAGCCATGATTCCGATGGCGATGGAGATGTATGCCCGCGACCGTGAGGTAGGTAAGAAGTGCATCGAACTCTTGAGCTATCCAAGCAATGTGAATTCCATTATCTCGCGTCTGAAGGATAAGTTCGGCTCAGACGAGAGCTACGGACAGCGCTACTTGCCAGCAGCCGTGCTGGAGGGTGCTACCGCAGCCAACGGCTACAAGCCCAACAGACCCTATACGGTGACGATGGAAGCCAGTGTGAACAAGCACCAGGAGCTGCAGATTGTGGGCGATGGCACTGTGATGTATATTTATATAATAGGTGGCGGTTGGGATACCACTCAGCGTCAGGTGGAACTGGTGCTGGAGCCAGGTCATGAGCAGTACCAGGTGTTCAATTGTCCATCGCTCTATACAGGCTGTCGCCAGATACGCGGCACTTGGGGCGGACTGGAGTAGGTAATAGAGTGAGTTATGAGAAGAACGGTTTTATTTGCAATAGTATGCCTGATGAGCGTCGTGTGCGCAGAGGCACAGACGATCAAGAACGGCTCGAAGTGGTGGGACGGCACCGTGCTCTACACCGCTACCATCGATGAGTTCGGTGCTGCCCATATGAATGGCATTTGGGCACATCCGGGCAGTTTCAAGTTTATTCTTTCACCCCTCAAGGGCAGCAGTCATCAGTACTGTCTTGCTGCCGATGCGCCAGACGCTATCCTGCCAGTGCGCGGTGAGTTAGGGTGGAATGTGGACTATATCCGTCAGGACGGCATGAACTTCCTGGCTATCCGTAAGCCCAACGGCGATGTCTGTCATACGCTCGTGTTGACGCCTGACAATGTGGAGAACTGCACGTCACAGGAGAAGTGGGCAGAGCAGCAGCCCGTGAGCGACATCATCACCAGCATGCTGCTCAATCCGACCTATCTCGGTCGTTTCTCCAAGGGACAGCTGCGACTGATGCGCAACGAGATACTGGCACGTCACGGTTGGAAGTTCCAGTCGCAGGACCTGAAGGACTATTTCGCCCTGCAACCCTGGTATAAGCCTGTGGCAAACAACAATCAGGTGACGCTGAATATCATCGAACAGACCAATATCCAACTCATCAAGAGTGAGGAGGCCGTGCCGCAGAAAGAACGCATCAACAGCGATAAGTATCAGGGCCTGCCAGCTCGAGAGTTGACAGCTGAGGACTTCCCAGGAGGACTCGCTGACGATGGTCGCGGACCCGATGAGATCGACGGCGAGGAGGTCTATGTGGTGGAAAACGAAGATCAGTTCATCGCCAACCTCCGTCCTGGCAGAACCGTCTATATCCCCGATAACGTGCATCTGAACCTGTCGCGTATCCTCGACGACGGTACCCACTTCAAGAACTGTCCTGGCAGGCGCTGGGCAGCTGATGCTACGGCCATCATCTCGAAAGAGCCGCTGGTGGTCAGTGAGGAGGTGTTCGACGGGCGCCAGCTGACGCTTGTCAACTTCAGCAACCTCACCATTAAGGGCGGCAAGAACGCCAGCATCGAGGTGGATCCGCGTTATAGCTTCTGTCTGAACTTCATCAACTGCGACCACTGTGAGGTAATCAACCTGATTATCGGACATACTGAGGGCGGCTCTTGTTCTGGAGGCGTGATCGGCGTCAATGGCGGTCAGCGTAACATGGTGAAGGACTGCGACCTCTACGGTTGTGGTACCTATGGTCTTGATCTGATCGAGACCACCGACTTCAGCCTGATTGGTTCGAAGGTCCATGACTGTACCTATGGTATCATGGAGATGCGCAGTTGTCAGGCCATCAGGTTCGACAGAAACGACTTCTTCAGCAACCGTGAGTTTACGCTGATTGAGGCAAGGGGTTGCGAGGGCGTTTCGTTCCAGGATTGCCGTTTCTATGCCAACTCAGGTGATTCACCGCTCTTCGGACTCGACAACACGTTCTACATGGCAGGTTGTGAGATCTATCATCCGACGGAGAATCTGGGCACCATCGATATGGCTGACCAGTCGGGAGCCAAGAACAAGTTCTCGCCGAATCCGCTGGACGTCAACATCAAGTCGCGTGGCGCAGGTCCGAAGAAGTAATACCACTGAAGCTAACCCTTATCAACAACAGAACATGAAAAGAATCGCGATGATAGCAGCCTTGCTGTTGACGATGGTCTCAGCACCAGCACAGCAAGATCAGGTGGCACAGATCCGCAAGCTCTATGCCGAAGCCAAGGAGAAAATGGCATCGAAGAAGAAAGCAGAACTGCCGCCAGACGAGACGGTGGTCACCAGCAACTATATGGCCGCTGGAGCAGGTCCCATCAAGGATGTCATCCACTATTTCTATAGTGGTGACTTCGACGAGACGCTGGGCATCGACATCCATGAGTTGTATTTTATCACGCGAAAGTATAATGTCGGGGCGCGGGAATTCTACGAGGAGTTCCTCTTCAACGAAGGCAGTCTCGTGTTCTATTTCAGCAAGCAAGAGGCCAACGAGACACGCTACTATTGGGGACCAAACGGTTTCCTACATGAAGTCGTGAAAGGTGAGCGGAATATGGACTGGGTGTTTGCTTCCCGTCTGGCTCATGACCTGAAAGATGCCTTCGACAAACTGATGAACCGAGAATTCTAACCACCCAGATAGACGCGTATGAAGAAGTTCCTATTTTTCGCTGCCGTCCTGATGATGGCTGCCTGTGGCAGTAAGACGGGTAACAATGCCAATGGCGCAGACTCGACAGTAAAGGACTCTGTCCTCACGACAGAGACCGCTCTTTCTACAGAGAAGACAGAGGCTGATATCCAGAAGACCATTGAGACGCAGTTGCAGACCGTCTATGCCAAACTGCACGAGATGGACGCCTCAGGCAACGGTATCAACATCAATGAACTCGACCAGCAGTTCTGTTCCGAGGAGTTCCTGAGACTGCAGAAAGAAGTCTATAAGAAGTCAGAGAATGCCACCTCTTGCGAAGAGGCCTTCAGTGATGAAGGTTGGCGCTGGTTTCCTGACATCAGTGCGGCTCAGACCGTGGATTCCGTGAGCGTAGAACTCATCGGGCAGGATAGGGCAGAGGCAAAGTTCAGGCTGACAGACAAACGTGGCTTCAAGGCTCACCAGCATCTTGTAATGCTGTTGGAGAATGGTCAGTGGAAGATCCATAACTGGATAGACCCGGAGGCCTTTCCCGAAGGCAATTATCTCGACTGGATGAAGCTGTTTTTAAGTAAATAAGTACACGCAAAATAACTATCAGAAATATATGGATCTAAGCGATTTGAAGCAGACGCTCAACAAGGTGCTCAAGGGGTGTGGCTGTATGTCCATCGCCTTCTTCGGCTTATTGGTTCTGGTGGCGATATTCTCCGACGATGATGAGTCGAAGAGCGATACCGACAACAGCGACCAGAAGGAAAAGACAGAACAGGTGGAGAAGAAAGACTCCGTCATCGTGAACGAACCCCTCGCAGGCGATCCCTACAAGGAACTCGACGACCTGATCGGTCTGGAGGACGTGAAGAAGGAGGTGCGCTCGTTGGCAAATTTCGTCAAGGTCCAGAAACAACGTGAGGCCAAGGGACTGAAGACGGCGAAGGTGTCATACCACCTGGTGTTCTACGGATCCCCAGGTACTGGTAAGACCACCGTTGCCCGTATCATCGGTCGTATCTACAAGGATCTGGGCGTGCTGAAGAAGGGACATACTGTCGAGACCGACCGTAGCGGCCTTGTGGCGAAGTTCATGGGCCAGACGGCATTGAAGACTGATACCGTCGTGCAGCAGGCCATCCACGGTGTACTTTTCATCGACGAGGCCTATGCCCTCGTGCCTGAGGGCGGTGGCGGTCAGGATTACGGTCAGGAGGCCATCTCCGCACTGCTGAAGCGTATGGAGGACTATCGCGACAGTCTCGTCGTGATCATCGCTGGCTATAAGGATGAGATGCAGCGCTTCATCGACTCCAACCCCGGACTGCAGTCACGCTTCAACCGCTATATCGACTTCCCCGACTATACGGGTGGGGAACTGACAGACATCTTTAAGATGTACATGAAGAAGAATCAATACACGCTGTCGTCCGATGCCGAGACCTATCTCAGGGAACGGTTCGACTATGCTGTAGCGCATAAAGACCGCAACTTCGGTAATGCCCGCTATGCGCGTAATGTGTTTGAGAAGTCCATCCAGCAGCAGGCCAACCGTCTGGAAGGAAAGACGAATCTGAGTAAGGAAGAACTGACAGAGCTGACCGTTGCCGACCTTCAGGAAGGCTTTGCTGCAAAGACTAACATCGGAAAATAAAGTTTGGTTGCTATGAAGAAGATACTATGTGTTTGGGCCGTCTGCATGATGGCTGTGATGATCGGATGTAAGAATAAGGGTAAGACCGAGGCGGCTACGGCGAAGGACTCCGTGACGGCCGTTATCGACAGTATCATCGAGGAGAACGACACCACCCCGATGCCGATGTTCCTCATGGGCAGTGACCAGTATGCCCACATGCTCTACTGGTCGTATCTCGAAGAACCGCAGAAGACGGAAGACAACGGAGACTATTTCGAGGCCGAGCACCAGCGCTGGACGCTGCAGGAGATGTTCCGTCGCAACAAGACCGCATACACCAACATGCTCATGGACGGTAAGTTCGTCAAGATCAAGTTCGTCGATGAAGTGCTCAAGGATCCCGACGGCAACACACCTAGTATCGGCGAGTGCCACCGTCCGGAGATACCGTCGCTTTGTGCCCGTTTCGACTATGCTGATCCCAAGGAGAAGAAGCCTAGCGAGTACGGCGCCTATCAGTGGGGGTCGGTGATCGTCACCGACGGCTATCTGCAGTCGCGCAAGCACCTGCCTGTCGTCTATGACGAGTCGGAGTGGGACAAACCCAAACCACTGCCTAAGACTGTTGTTGCACAGCTGAAGAAGAAGTACGGTATGGAGGTCGAGCGCATGCGTCTGGTGGCTACTATCGGCGACAGTTGCCTTTGGGGCATCCTTCAGTTCAAGGGACAGTACAAGAACGCTCCGAAGGACGGCTTCTATGGAAGCGACCCCGTGGCGCTCGCACTGGATGTGCTCATTGTTGGCGACAAGGTCTATGTCAACGAGGAGCTGGGGCGCTATGACGAACAGTACGGTCCGGGCTGGAATGCCGACGACGGTGGCGAATATGTGGGCTGTCTTCCTCTGGCTGCCTTCGAGGGTCCCAAAGGCTTGGAGATCTGTTTCGAGCGCGATGCCCCTGAGAGTTCTGCCGTCGGTATGTTCTATGTGCGTGGCGGACAGCTCGTACAGGTTCTCTATGAGACCTACCACAACCTGATTGATGAGGAGATCCCCGTCTGGAAGAAGGACATTGCCGAGATGTGCCGTCTCTTCCTCGAAGACAATCCCCAAGACCATAAGGACATCAGACTCACGAAGTGGGCCCATACCTATGTGAACTATGACGATGAGTGGATCATGATGCGCGACAGCCTCGAGCAGCACGGTGCCCTTTTCGTCCGTAAGGACGGAAAGATCTCACTGGTAGGCGTCGAGACCGAGCGCCTGAAGTTCTCGCGTGCCGAGAAAGACGGTGTCAGCTATCTGAAACTTTCAGGTCCTGCTGGCGGTCCGTCATACTACACCTATGTGTGGGCCTACAAGAACGGCAAGAAGATCGAGGAGTTCTCTGTGCTCCAAATCTACGGTGAGGTCAGCGAGGGCACCATCAACGGCAGCGAGGCCAGTCCTGATGTGCTGAAGAAGCGTTTCGAGAGTCTGCCTTCAGGTGAGGCGCTGATAGCCTATTTCCGTGATGTCGAAAACAAAAATAACTAACTAAAAATCAACAATGATATGAAGAGATGTGTCAAGTGCCAGCATGAACTGGCAGATAACGCGAAGTTCTGCACCTTCTGCGGAACGCGCCAGCCCGATGTGAATACACCACCGCAGGGCGCTCCTTCAGCACCAGCGGCCTCCGTAGCGAACGAAGTACCTGTGGCTCCTGCAGTGCAGCCTGCGCCAGCCCCAACGACAGCACCAGCTGTCGATCCTGCCGTCCTCCTCGCAGAGGCCGTCGGCAAGCAGGAGGTCATCAATGAGGTGCAGCGTCTCGTCGCCTTCTATAATGCCTCCAAGCGCGAGGGCCGGCTGCGCCAGCGCCCCGAGATGGATATGCTCGTACTCGGCAACAGCGGCACGGGCAAGACCTTCCTCATCAGTCTCATCCACCAGCTGTTCCTCGCCAACGGCATCATCACCCATCCGCGTATCAAGAAGGTCGATGCCTCGGCCTACAACCAGTGGATAGGCACCCTCAACGAGAAGACCATTGAGGAGCTACGGGGCCGTCTGGTCGTCATCGACAATGCCCATCTGCTGATGACCGACACGGAGCACCTGACACCCATCGACCGTCTGCTGAGTATGATGGAAGACTGGGAGCGCGACCTCTCTGCCGACTGGCACACCTATCCGATCGTGATCTTCGAAGGTGAGAAAAACCAGATAGAATACTACTTCCAGAAGAAGAAAAGCGGTCGCAGCCGCTTCGCCCTGGTGCTCGAGCTCCACGACTGTTCTCCAGCCGAGCTGCTCGCCATCTGCAAGCGCGAGCTCGCCCGCCGCGGACTGGCCTGCGAGGGCGAGGCCGAGCAGAAGCTCCTCGGCTATTTCCGCTACTTGGTCAAGCACCGTAAGATATCCTTCCGCAACGGCTACGAGGCGGTGGAGAAGGCCGACGGCATCTACAAGCGTTGCCTCGAGAACGGCCATACCCTTCAGGTGGAGCCTGATGACATCTCCGGCAACATCTTCGTCGAGCAGACCCCCGACGAGATCCTCAGCCGCCTGGATGCCTTCGTGGGCATCGACGACGTGAAGCGCGAGATGCACAGCATCGTCGAGAATATCAAGCAGTACCGCCTTGAGAAAAACGACCCCAAGGCGCTGCCGCCCTTCAAAGACCAGTATGTCTTCCTCGGCAACCCCGGCACGGGCAAGACCACCGTGGCCCGCATCTTTGCCGATATGCTCAGCAGCCTCGGCATCCTGCCTGGCGGACAGCTCATCGAGGTCACGCGCGAGGACCTGGTGGCGAAGTACGTCGGCGGCACGGCACCGAAGACGCGCCAGGTGGTCGATTCGGCCATGGGCGGCGTGCTCTTCATCGACGAGGCCTACACCCTCTCCTCGGGCGAGGGTAGCGACTACGGGCGCGAGGCTATCAACACGCTGCTGAAGCCCGTCGAGGAGCTGCGCGGCAAGTTCGTCTGTATCATCGCAGGCTATACCAAGGAGATGCTCGACTTCTTCGATGCCAACTCCGGCATTACCTCCCGCTTCAACAAACGGCTGGAGTTCACCGACTACACCCCCGAGCAGCTCACCCATATCTTCCGCAAGAAACTCGAGAAGGAGGACTACGGCCTCGATGCCGACGCCGAGTCGCATATCGGCAAGTTCTTCGAGAAGATGTACAAGCGCCGCACGAAGAACTTCGGCAACGCCCGTGAGGTGATGTCGGCCTTCGAGGGTGCCCTGGAGCGCCACCGCGAGCGCCTGCTCACCGAGGGCAAGGCCGAGGACCGTCTCTTCAGCCGTGCCGACGTCGAGGGCGCCGACGCGCTCCGTGAGCTCGACGTCGATAAGATTGTGGCACAGCTCGACCGCGACTTCGTGGGCATGCAGGCCGTCAAGGACTTCGTGCGCGAGATAGCCTCCCAGAAGGCAGACATGGATGAGCGTCTCGACCTTGGACTGCAGACCCAGCAGACGATGAAGCTCAACATCATCCTGACAGGTAACCCCGGCACGGGCAAGACCACCGTGGCCCGCAAGCTCGGCGAGATCCTCTATGCCATGAAGCTGCTCTCCGCGCCCGACATCGTCGAGTGTGAGCGCAAGGACATCGTGGGCAAGTACCAGAACAGTGCGGGCGAGAACATGGCCAAGTACTGCGACCTCGCCATGGGCAAGCTGCTCTTCATCGACGAGGCCTACAGCTTCGCCCCTGTCAACGATGCCGGCACGAAGGATGCCGAGGCCACCAAGGCCGTCGAGGTGCTCATGAAGCGCATGGAGGACGATGCAGGCAAGTTCGCTGTCGTGCTCGCTGGCTATCCCGCACCGATGGACAATTTCATCCGCGTCAACGAGGGTATCGCCCGCCGCATCACCCACCGCATCCATATCGACGACTACTCAGCCATCGAGCTTGTGCAGATCTTCACCCAGATGGCCGTGCGCCAGGGCTACAGGCTCGCTCCTGACACCGAGGCAGTGCTCTTCCGCAAGGTCAGCGAGATGCTTGCCGCCAAGGACAAGAACTGGGGCAACGCCGGTGAGATGGCGAAGCTCGTGGAGGCCGTCAAGGGCCGTCTGTCACTCCGCATCCGCGAACTCCCCAAGGAGGCGCGTACCGCCGATGTCTATCAGACCATCCAGCCCGAGGACATCCCCTTCGAGCAGCGCAAGGTGCTCTCTGCCGACGAGGCTCTGGCAGAACTCGACCAGCTCGTGGGACTCGACAATATCAAGACGCAGATGCGACAGATGGTCGAGTCGTTCCGTGCCGACGAGGCACGTGCCCGTCTCACGGGCGAGACCGTCCGCCGCGAGGCGCCCCACTATATCTTCATGGGCAACCCCGGCACGGGCAAGACCACCGTGGCCCGCCTGATGGCTGATATCCTCACCTCGCTGGGCGTGCTCTCGCGCGGCCACCTCGTCGAGGTCACCGAGAAAGACCTCGTCGCAGGCTACACCGGTCAGACCGCCATCAAGACCTCCAACGTCATCGACTCCGCCATGGGCGGCGTGCTCTTCATCGACGAGGCCTACTCGCTCAACAAGGGCGGCGACGGCGGCTTCGGACAGGAGGCCATCAACACGCTGCTGCAGCGGCTCACCGCCGATGCGGGCAAGTTCGTGTGCGTGCTCGCAGGCTATACCAAGGAGATGAACGAGTTCCTGCAGACCAACTCTGGCCTGGAGCGCCGCTTCCGCAAGATTCAGTTCGACGACTACGAGCCCGCAGCTCTTGAACAGATCTTCCGCAACCTGCTGAAGAAAGGCAATATGACCCTCGACGAGAGCGCCGAGAAGGGTATCGCCGCCTACTTCCGCACCGTCTATGACCAGCGCAACCCGCAGTCCTTCGGCAATGCCGGAGCCGTGGTGAACATCTTCAAGCAGGCCAAGGAGCGCCAGGGCGCACGCCTCGCCGAGCGCCTGAAGCAGGGACAGGCCACCGCCGAGGAACTGCGCACGCTCACCCTCACCGACATCGCCGGGGCACAGGCCCGTGCCAACGCATCCACCCAGGAGCTCATGCAGTCCTTCTCGCGCCTCGTGGGTGCCGCCAGCGCCAAGAAGAAGATGGAGAACCTGCTCAACCAGATAAGGCTCAACCGCCGTCGTGCCGAGCTCACCCATACGCCGTTCCAGAACCTCAGCATCTGCTTCGCCTTCATCGGCCATCCCGACACGGGGCAGAAGGAGTTCCGCGAGGCCATGACGCGCGTGCTCAGCGACATCGGCATCATTGGCGGTGCCGACAGCGTGAAGACCTTCGCCGCCCGCCAGCTCTTGCAGACACTGGCACAGCAGGGTGCCGAGCGCCGTCTCATCGACGAGATGCTCGCCCAGCACGGCAAGACCATCTACGTCATCGAGGCCACGCCAGGCGAGTGGCAGCAGGTCGAGGAGCAGCTCCCCGTGCTCTCCGAGTTCATCAACGACCGCTTCGTGTTCGACGACTACACGCCGCAGGAGCTCGCCAGCCTCTTCGTCGATTACCTGCATGCCCACAGCATGCGCCTCGCCGACGATGCGATGGAGACCCTCGTGGGCTACTTCGGCTCCCATGCCGAGGGCGGGCGTGGTGAGATGAAGATCCTCTACAACGAGGTCATCTTCCGCCAGAATACCCGTCTCGCCACCGCCGACGACATCAGCGACGAGGCCCTCGTCACCATCGACAAGGCCGACATCCCGACAGACTGATCAGACTGATTCTCACACAAAAGAAAGCTTCCTCCGAAAAGGGGAAGTTTTTTTTATGTCAAAGTCACGGAGTCAGGCTATCGTTCTCTTGACATATATCATCATAACGGCCATATTTTAGCGTTTGTGTGCGATAACAGAACTGAAAAACAGAAAATCTGACTTACCTTTGCAGCGCAATTCAGAACTACTGGATTGATTTTTCAGGATAAATTAATTTTAAAAAAAGGAATTATGAAAAAGATTATGATGACACTCGTTGCTATCGCAATGGCAACAACAATGAACGCACAGTGGTATGTAGGTGGTTCAGTAGGTTACAACTACACTAAGGACAAGAACACAGACATCAAGTCGCATGCCTTTATGATCATGCCTGAGGTTGGTTACAACTTGAATGAGAAATGGGCTCTGGGTGTAAAGCTGGGTTATGGTTACACCAAGGTTGATGATGCCAAGAGCAATGAGTTTGTGGTAAATCCTTATGCTCGTTATACATTCGTAAAACTCGACAAGGTTAACCTCTTCGTTGACGGTGGTTTCGAGTACAATTACGTGAAGGTAGCAGGTGAAAGTGCAAATGGTTTCGGTATCAACTTCAAGCCAGGTGTTGCAGTTAACCTGAACGAGAAAGTCAGTTTCGTTGCTCACGTAGGTAACTTCGGATGGGCTTCGGCTAAGGCTAAGAATGCAAAGTCTGTTCAGACTGTTGACTTAGGTCTCGACCTGGCAGCTGTTGACTTCGGTGTGTATTTCAACTTCTAATTAGAGATTAAGTCTTCCATAAAGCATTCTGGGGAAAGCGATTTCCCCAGAATGCTTGTTCTTTGTATGTATGCAGTGGCTTACTGCTTCAGCAGGTTGAGCTTCTGCTGGGGAGCGAGGGCATTGGTGGTCTTCTCGGTGTACTCGGCTATCTTCAGCTGGGCGGTGGCGGCGATGTCGCGGCTGCTGGTGCCGATGCAGAAGGTGTAGGTGCCGGCCTCGGTGAGCCACTGGCTGCCTGCCTCGTCGAAACTGGCGAGGTCGCGCACGGGTATGGTCATCGTGAGCGTCTGGCTCTCACCGGGCTGCAGCTCGCGTGTCTTGGCGAAGGCCTTCAGCTCTTGTGCGGGCTTCTCCAGACGACCCTTGGGGGCCTGGACATAGACCTGAACCACTTCCTTACCAGCGACGCTGCCTGTGTTCTTGACGGTGATGCTGACCTCGACGGCCTGCTTGCCCTTGGCCTTCACGACGGGCTTGGAGAGGCTGAATGTGGTGTAGCTCAGACCGAAGCCGAAGGGGTAGGCGACGTTCTTCTTGAAGGTGTCGAAGTAGCGGTAGCCGACGTAGATGTCCTCGTCGTGGTTGGTGTAGTCGCGTCCGGGGATCTGTGCGCCCCAGCCAATCATCTCACGGAAGGTGTAGGCATCCATTTCCTGCGGGAAATTCTTCGTAGAGGGGTGGTCGGTGGCGGCGATGGGCCATGTCATCGTAAGTTTGCCAGAGGGGTTGGCCTTGCCCGTGAGCACGTCGGCGACGCTGTTGCCACCTTCCTCACCGGGCTGCCAAGCGCAGAGGATGGCATCGACGCGGTTGCGCCAGGAGGCTGTCTCCATGACGCTGCCTGAGTTGAGGATGACAATGACGGGCTTGCCTGCAGGACGGAAGGTGTCGCTGACGCGGAAGATCATGTCGCGCTCAGCCTGTGTCAGGTTGAACTCGCCTTCGATGGCGCGGTCCATGCCTTCACCAGCCTGACGTCCGATGGTGATGATGGCGGCATCGGCTTCCTTCACCTCATGCTGTACGCAGCGCTCGGTGATGTCGATTTCGTCGAACTTGGGCTGGCCTGTGTCGAGGAACCACATGATGGGGTTCTTGTCGGCCTTCAGCTTGGCTCGGGCGTATTTGATGTAGTTTTGGTAGATCTCTGTCAGTTGCGGGGTGGTCTTGATGCCGATGTTCTTCAGACCAGTGACCATATCGACGCTATAGGGCACGTTGACGGCTCCAGAGCCGAGACCACCTGCGAGGAAGTCGTAGGAGTTGACACCGAAGAGGGCAACGGTCTTAAGGTCGCGAATGGGGAGCACGCCGTCGTTCTTGAGCAGTACCATGCCCTCGGTGCTCGACTGGCGGGTGATCTGGGCGTGAGCCTGCAGATCGGGTTTGTTGCTGAACTGATAGCCGCGGAAGCGTGGGGTCTTGACGATGTACTCGAGCATGCGTCGCACGTTCTGATCGACATACTTGATGTCGAGCTTGCCGCTCTTCACACCTTTGACGATGTCTTCTGCCTGTGTGGGATAGCCTGGCGTCATCAGGTCGTTGCCTGCCTCTACCTGGTCGACGGTGTAGAGACCTTGTCCTTCGCGCTTGTTGATCCAGTCGGTCATCACGATGCCGCGGAAGCCCCAGTCGGTGCGGAGGATATCTGTGAGCAGGCCTTTGCTGCCCTGTGCGAACTCTCCGTTCACCAGATTGTAGGCTGACATGACAGTCCAGGGATCGCTCTCGCGCACGACGCGCTCGAAGCCGCGGAGATAGATCTCGCGAAGGGCACGCTGGCTGACGCGCTCATCGACGCGCGTACGGTCGCTCTCCTGGGAGTTGACGGCATAGTGCTTGGCGGAGACGCCTACGCCCTGGCTCTGGATGCCGCGGGTCATGGCGGTACCAATCTTACCCGTCACGAAGGGGTCTTCTGAATAGTATTCGAAGTTACGGCCGCAAAGGGGACTGCGGTGGATGTTGAGGCCAGGGCCGAGGATGACATCGCAACCATACTCGAGGGTCTCGTTGCCGATAGCCTTGCCGACGGCCTCGACGAGTTCTGTGTTCCAGGTGGAGGCCAGACAGGTGCCTACGGGGAAGCCCGTAGCATAGTAGGTGTTGGTGTCGTTCTTCCTGGTGGGGTCGATGTGGACGCCGGCAGGGCCGTCGGTGAGCACAGTGGCGGGGATGCCGAGACGTGGAATCTCTACAGTGATGCCTGCTGCTCCGGCCACCAGTTTCGCCTGATGTCCGAGCATAGCACCGCTGCCGACGAAGCTGTCGTTACCACCGCCCACGAGAATCTGGGCTTTCTCTTCAAGGGTCATAGCCTTGAGCACTTCGTCGATGTTATCGGCACGGAGCTGTGGTTGGGCATTTGTAGTCATAGCGAATGTTGCTGAGAGTAAGCTGCTAATAAGTAATCGTTTCATATAAAATTGTTTTGGGTTTGTTAGTCAGAGGGTGTAGAGGTGTCAGGGCGCGGGCTGGTCGAAGATCTTGAAGGCGTAGCCCTGGTCGCGCAGCCACTGGATGGACTCGGGCAGGGCGGTGCGGAGCTTGTCGATTGACTTCAGTGAGTCGTGGAAGGTGATGATGGAGCCGTTGCGCGCGTACCTCTTTACATTATTAATGATATCCTCGGCGGTCATCCACTTGGAATAGTCGCGGGTGACGAGGTCCCACATCACGATCTTGTACTTACGGCTGAGCCAAGCGTACTGGCTTAGGCGCATCCAGCCGTGAGGCGGGCGCACGAGGCGCGAGTGGATATAGGCATTGGCCTTCTCGACATTGTAGCTGTACTCCTTGATGGTGTGGGTGAGGCCCTGGATGTGGTTGTGGGTATGGTTGCCCACCTGATGGCCTTCGGCGAGGATGCGTTCGTAGAGTTCAGGGTGTTTGCGCACGTTGTCGCCGACCAGGAAGAAGGTGGCCTTGATGTCGAACTGGCGCAGGGTGTCGAGAATGAAGGGGGTTGCCTCGGGGATGGGGCCGTCGTCGAAAGTCAGATACACTGACTTGTCGTGACGGTCCATTCTCCAGTAGGCTTTCGGGTAGAGCCAGCGGAGATAGATGGCTGGTTGCTCGATAAACATATCTTGTAGTAGTTGTCTTCCTTACTCTCCGAACGAGCCTCCCAGTGACTGGTAGAGGCGCATGTAACCCTCGAACTGCTTCTCCATCTGGGCGCCCTTCTTCTCATCGACGATCTGCTGGACGTCGAGCAGCTGCTGCATGATATAGATGTGGAGCATGCAGTCTTGCTGAGAGTTGGCGAACCAGGTGCCGTCGAGCGAGCAGTACCACTGCAGGTACTGGCTGGCCTTGTGCCAGAGCTGGGTGAGCAGCTGCTGAGCCTTCTGTTTCTGACCAGTGAGTGCATAGGCGCGCACAAGGTCGAGCGAGCCGCTCTGGTAGTCGTGGGGGATGTTATAGGCGGGCAGTTCCTTTTCGCACTTCTCGAGCACCTTCTTGGCCTTGTCGACCTTATCCTCCTGAATGAGGTTGAGGGCGAGCTGCGCCATGAGGCGGCGATGGGTGAAGCACATGCGCATGACGGTCTCGTCGATGTAGATGCCGCGCTGATTCATGCCGCCGAACTTGAACTTGTTCATCACGTTGTCGTAGGTCTTCTCAGTGTCGAAGTTCTTGGCTCCAGGGGCGTTGGTCGTGAACGGCGTGATGCGGTTGGCGAGACCTTCCTGCACGAAGTTGTCGCCGAGGTTCATGTAGTTCTCTGAGCCTACGGTGAGTGCCACGTAGATAGGACGTGTCCAGTTGGCGTTGGCAATCATCTCCAGCATCATGAGGTCGCCCTTGTAGAGGGCATTCTTGCCCTTGAGCGAGATGACCATCTTGTCGGGGATGGAGTCGCTGGCCATCATCATACCGCTCTTGCGCACAGCCTCCTTGTCGATGGTGACATAGACGGTGTCGGTGGGTATGACGTGGAAGTCGGGGTGCTTGGCGCGTACCCAGTTCTGCAGGATGTTCTTCAGCTCGAAGGGCTCGTCGCCGAACTGCTTCTTGGCTTCTTCGGGACTCTCCTGATAGAGCTGGATGACCTGCTCCTTGAGGGCGGGATCGACCTGTACGTATTCGTTGGTGCCAGCACAGTATTCGAGGCGGCTCCAGTTGATGGGCACGCTGGGCGAGTCGTAGGCTGGGCGGCGCATCTGGTCGATATACCAGTCGGTCTGCAGGTAAGAGAGGTTGCAGACGCGGGCATCGGTGCGCACACCTTCGGTATCCTGATTGTACCAGAGGGGGAAGGTGTCGTTGTCGCCATTGGTGAAGATGATGGGGTTGCCCTTCTCCTGCAGCGTCATCAGGTAGTTCTGTCCGAAGTCGCGGCAGGTGTAGCGGCCTGAGCGGTCGTGATCATCCCAGGTCTGTGAGGCCATCTGGATGGGGACAAGCAGACATACAACGCCTACAACGGCAGCTATGGCGGTAGCAAATTGTTCACTATTCGCTTTTACCTTTTCCCTTATGAATTCGATGATGGCTGCCACACCCATGCCGCACCAGATGGCGAAGGCATAGAAGGAACCAGCGTAGGCGTAGTCGCGCTCACGGGGCTGCATCGGGGTCTGGTTCAGGTAGATGACGATGGCCAGACCTGTCATGAAGAAGAGGAAGAAGACTACCCAGAACTGGCGGATGCCGATGGGGTCGTCGATGGTCTTCTCTGTGCCGTTGATGGTGACTTTGCGCCTGCGGGTGTACCAAGCCTGCCAGAAGAGGCCGATGAGGCCTAAGATGAGGGGCAGACAGTAGAAGACGTTGTGGCCCTTATTCTCCTTGAGTTCGTCGGGCAGCAGCGACTGGTCGCCGAGGCGTGCATTATCAATGAAGGGGATACCCGTCAGCCAGTTGCCGTGCTCCAGTTCTCCGTTGCCCTGGATGTCGTTCTGACGGCCGGCGAAGTTCCACATGAAGTAGCGCCAGTACATGAAGTTGCACTGATAGCTGAGGAAGAAGCGGATGTTCTCCAGCTGCGTGGGTACCTTCACCGTCATCTGTTCGCCGCAGCGGTCGTAGGGCACCTCGTAGCCATCGACGCCGCCCATCCATGATTCGTAGGCAGCAGCGTGGCCTGCATCGTACATACGCGGGAACAGCATGTTCTGGGCGTATTTATATTCATCCTTCGTGCGGACGATGAAGTAGGAGTCCTTCTCATCCTCGGAGGCTTTCTCCTTGCGCTGCCACACGGGCTTGCCCTTCGACATGACGGGCTTGCAGTAGTTGCCGTCCTGCTCAAGAGCCACCTGCGAGGTGAAAGCCTGTCCGTAGAGCAGTGGGCGATAGCCATACTGGTCGCGGCCCAGATAGTCGCCGAGGGTGAAGATATCCTCTGGAGAGTTCTGGTCCATCGGGGGATTGGCCGAAGAGCGGATCACGATCAGAGCATAGCTCGAGTAGCCGATCATCAGCATGAGCATGCAGAGCAGCACCGTGTTCTTCGCACGAGTCGTGACGAGCGGCAGCTTGTCTTTCTTCAGGTTCAGCACGAACCAGACGAAAGCCAGTGCGACGACGCCGATGATGAAGGCAGACCAGCCCCAGCCGTAGAAGGGGATGCCGAGCATGCCGAAGGCCAGCAGGAATGCCAGATTCTGGACGGTGTCGCTGTGTCGCTGCGTCTGAGTCTCATAGACAGCCCAGATGACACAGCTGATGAGCAGGATGATATAGATAATCTCACCCGTGTTGAAGGGCATGCCCAGGGTGTTGACGAAGAACAGCTCGAACCATCCGCCGACGGTGATGATGCCAGGCACGACGCCATAGAGGACGGCCACGAGGATGGCCACCGAGAGGCAGAGGGCAATCAGGGAGCCCTTCAGGTTGGCATCGGGGAAGCGGCGGTAGTAGTAAACCAGACCGATGGCTGGCAGACAGAGCAGATTCAGCAGGTGGACACCGATGGAAAGTCCCGTCATATACATGATAAGCACGAGCCAGCGGTCGCTGTGAGGCTCGTCGGCGTGGTCTTCCCACTTCAGGATGAGCCAGAATACCAGAGCCGTGAAGGCAGAGGAGTAGGCATAGACCTCACCCTCGACGGCCGAGAACCAGAAGGTGTCGCTAAAAGTGTAGATGAGGGCGCCCACCAGTCCGGAGGCCTCGATGGCAATCATCTTGGGGCGCGTCAGCTCGTTCCAGTCACTGATCAGCAGCCGTCGCGTCAGATGCGTGATGCTCCAGAAAAGGAAGAGGATACAGGTCGCTGACAGGAGGGCACTCATCGTGTTGACCATCCGCGCTACTTGTGAGGGGTCGCTCGTGAACTGTGAGAAGAGGTTGGCCGTGAGCATGAAGAATGGTGCCCCAGGGGGGTGACCTACTTCAAGTCTATAACCCGTCGTGATAAACTCCGGACAATCCCAGAAACTGGCTGTCGGCTCAATCGTGGAACAATAGACGAAGGCGGCTATGAAGAATGTCAGCCATCCAAGGATATTGTCCACCAGTCTAAACTGTTTCATTTAAAAAAGTATAAGTCTTTAACGTTAAAAATCAAACTATTTGGGTACAAAGGTACTAAAATTAAGTGAAAAGTGAAAAGTGAAAAGTGAAGAATTTGCTGCTGCTCTACATAAATTAACTTACATAAACAAACCAGCGCCATATATTAGGACGATATAACGGAAAATCTTGCCTAAGGTGATAGCAATGAAGGTGATGACGACGTTGGAGCGCATCAGTCCGAGGGCTATCGTGATGGCACTGCCCAAAATGGGCAGGAAGGCAAAGAAACCCATCCACGAGCCGCGACCTGCCAGAAAGCGGTGGGCCTTGTCGAGATCGGCCTTCTTCACATGGAGGTACTTCTCTATCCACTCCATCTTGCCCATACGTCCGAGGCAGTAGTTCACGATGCTGCCCAGCACGTTGCCCACCGTTCCGTAGATCATCAGGATCCAGGGGTCGAGGCCCGTTGCCATCAGTCCTATGAGGACCGCCTCGCTGGAGAAGGGAAAGAAACTGCCAGCCAGGAAGGCGGCCAGGAGCATGCCCCAGTAGCCGTATTGCGTCAGAAAATGGACGATGAGTTCCATAGGTTGAATAAGGTCAGAATCAGGATGACGCCCGCGGTGACCAAGAAGAAGATGTTGGAGACTTTGGTCTTCGTCAAGGCGAAGAAATGGCCGATGAGCGGGCTGACGGCAATGATGAGTATCCGCAGCAGTATGTCGAACTGCGAAGGGATGACGAACATCAGGGCGATGGTATAGAGGGCCAGATAGATGAAACTGTAATATAGCTGGCGCACGCGGAACTTGTCTTCGTAATGCTTCATGATGAAATGAATGCCGCCCGCTATGCCCAGGATGATGACAACGACCAGCGTCAGTAATCGCTGGAGGTCGTCAATAGCAAAGTCGGACAACGTGACGGCAGACAGGTCTCCGAAGTGGGAGATCAACAAGCTGAAGTCGAACTCGTGGCGGTGGGTATAAAACAGCCAGGCAACCATAAACCAGTAGGGCGTCAGGATGCCTAACACAGAGGCCGTAATGGCCCGCCAGCCACGGGCGTGGATCGTCACCAGCATCAGGAACCAGAACAGGGGCAGATAGAGCAGTATCCTGACCTCTACAAGACTCGCCAGGGAGAGAAACAGGAAGGCATAGTAGAGCCACCCGACGACTGGGAGCTCCTGATAGGTGTTGAACAATGATAGGATGGAGACGATGAAACAGAACTGGACGAATCCCCCCGTGACAGACGGAAAGAGAAACGCCGCCGCACAAGATAGTATGACGAACGACACCGATATCATCCGGCTGTAGATGCGGATGAGCATATTGACGTTGTTGAGCTGCATCATCAGGAAGGCAGATATCAGGAAGAGCGGGAACTGGATCATCCACCAGCCTTCCTGTATCACGCCTGCCAGCAGCCACACGACGGCGCTATATACCATTGTCGCCGGAAGGGTCTGACGACTTACAGCTATCTGGTTCTGAATGTACTTCACTTTCTACCTCTTCACCTTTTTACTTTTTTACCTTTTTACCTTTCAAAGGTCGGCACCGATGTCACGACGGAAATACTTGTCAGTAAACTGGATCTTCTGTGCCTCTTCGAATGACTTCTTCAAAGCCTCGGCCTTGTCCTTGCCGTAGGAAGACACAGCAATCACGCGTCCGCCATTGGTCACAACCTCACCATCTTTCAGAGCGGTACCGCTGTGGAAGACGATGCTACCCTCCACGCTGTCGATGCCCGTGATGGGATAGCCCTTCTTGTACTCCTGCGGATAGCCGCCCGAGACGAGCATCACACAGACGGCAGCCCGTTCGTCGAAGGCGATGGGGCGCTTGTCGAGATCACCAGCGGCCACACCCTCGAAGAGGTCCACGATGTCGCTCTTCAGACGGAGCATCACACTCTCTGTCTCAGGGTCGCCCATACGGCAGTTGTATTCGATGACCATAGGCTCTCCCTTGACATTGATGAGGCCGAAGAAGATGAATCCCTTGTAGTCGATGCCCTCTGCAGCCAGACCTTCGACGGTAGGACGGATGATGCGGTCTTCAACCTTCTGCATCCAATCCTTGGTGGCGAAGGGAACAGGTGTCACAGACCCCATGCCGCCAGTGTTCAGACCTGTGTCGTGCTCACCGATACGCTTGTAGTCTTTGGCTTCGGGCAGGATCTTATAGTGCTGTCCGTCTGTCAGTACGAAGACTGAGCACTCGATGCCGCTGAGGAACTCCTCGATGACCACCTGTGAGGAGGCGTTGCCGAACATACCGCCCAGCATCTCCTTTAGTTCTTTCTTGGCCTCTTCGAGGGTGGGGAGAATCAGCACACCCTTGCCTGCACACAGACCATCGGCCTTCAGCACATAGGGGGCTTCGCATGACTCTAAGAATTTCAGACCTTCTTCCAGATGCTCGCCGTCGAACGTCTGATAGCGGGCTGTGGGGATATGGTGGCGCTGCATGAAACCTTTGGCAAAGTCCTTGGAGCCTTCGAGTACGGCACCAGCCTTCGAAGGACCAATCACGGGAACGTCTTTTGTGCGCGGATCATGCTTCAGGTCGTCGTAGATACCCTTCACCAGAGGATCTTCAGGACCGACTACCACCATGTTGACACCATTAGTGCTTACAAACTGCTTGATGGCCTCGAAATCGTCGGCCTTCATGGCAACATTCTCACCGCAGTTGCTCGTTCCAGCATTGCCTGGGGCGATGTATAGTTTCTCACACTTGGGACTCTGAGCGATTTTCCATGCGAGGGCGTGCTCACGACCGCCGCTTCCTAACAACAAAATCTTCATATCTATCTTAACTCTAAATTATTCACTATTAACTATTCACTCTTCACTTTTCACTATTTTAGGTAGTCCTCAAAATACTGGGTGATGCGCTCATGGAGATGCACGCTGGCATGACCACGCATATTGTGCTCTTCGCCAGGATAGGCAAAGAAATCAGGCTGGGTGCCAGCCTTCACGCAGGCATCGAGGAACGACAGACAGTGCTGTGGCACCACCGTCGCGTCGTTGTAGCCCGTGATGATCTGCAGCTTGCCTTTCAGATCCTTGGCCTTAGCGATGAGACTGGTCTTCGCATAGCCTTCAGGGTTGTTGTCTGGTGTACCCATGTAACGCTCGCCATACATCACCTCATACCACTTCCAGTCGATGACGGGACCACCAGCCACACCTACCTTGAAGACATCGGGGTAGTTGGTGATCAGTGAGATAGTCATGAATCCTCCAAACGACCATCCGTGTACGCCCAGGCGCTCCATATCTACATAGGGCAGGGTACGGAGATAATCGACGCCTTTCATCTGGTCTTTCATCTCTATCTGTCCCAGTTGGTGGAAGGTGGCCTGTTCGAAGTCGCGTCCGCGATGCTCAGAGCCTCGGTTGTCGAGGATGAAGAGGATATAGCCCTTCTGGGCCATGTATGTCTCCCAGGAGCGACTTGCCCAGTGCCAGGAGGCATCAATGTTATGGGCGTGAGGGCCGCCATAGACATAGACCACCGTTGGGTATTTCTTGCTGGGGTCGAAGTCGTGGGGCTTTACCATGCGGAAATAAAGGTCGGTAACGCCGTCGGCAGCCTTGATGGTGCCCTGTTCGAAGTGGGGCTGCTGATAGTCTGCCCAAGGGTCGGTGGCATCCAACAGACGCGTGCACTTGCCATTGGCTGTATTCAACAGGTCGATGCGACGAGGTACCTCAGGGGCGGAGTAGCGCTCAACTACGAGCGAGCCGCTGCCAGAGAGCAGAGCACTCTGTACGACACCAATGCCCGCATCCAGGAGCGTTCTTTTGCCAGTATTGATATTCACGGCGTAGGCATTTGTCTGCAGCAGGTGCTTCTCGTTGGAGATGATGATGACGCTCTTCTGCTTTTTATTGAAGCCTAGCAGCTCAGTGACTACCCACGGGCCTTTGGTCAACTGTTTCAATTCCTTGCCCTTGGTATCAAAGAGATAGAGGTGGTTATAGCCGTCTTTCTGGCTTTGCATGATAAACTTGCTGCTATCCCAGGGCAGGAAAACGATGGGATTCTGTGGCTCGACATATTTGTCGGAGGTCTCGCGGTAGAGCTCAGCGATCTTCTCGCCCGTCGCAGCATTGTAGCTGACGAGGCGGCAGTCGTTCTGTCCGCGGTTCAGTTCCTGCATATAGACCGTCTGTCCGTCAGGACTCCAGGCGATATTCGTGAAATAGCGGTCGGTAGGATCGCCTGCCTGCAGATAGACCGTCTGTTTGGTTTTCAGGTCATAGACACCTACAGTCACCTTATGACTCGTCATGCCTGCCATCGGATATTTGTCTGGCTCATAGGTGGCGCTGCGTGGGAAAATATCCACTTGCGGGTAGTCGGTCACCATGCTCTGGTCCATGCGGTAGAAGGCCAACCGTTGTCCGTCGGGACTCCAGAAGAGGCCTTCCATGATGCCAAACTCATTGCGGTGTACAGCTTCGCCATACACAATCTCGCGGCTGCCGTCGGTAGTGAGCTGCTGTTCCTCGCCGTCTGCCAGTACATAGAGCTGATGGTCGGCCTTCTTGAAGGCCAGTGCTCTGGAGGTCTTGTTCCATTTCTTGAGCGTGGCCTGAGCGGTAGGCTGCGTCCATTCCACTTGCTTTGTCTTGAAGTTGTATAGCAACTGGCATTGGGCATTGCTGAGTAGTACGAGCGGCTGTTCAGGGTAGGGGTAGGCCGCATTCATCGCAGAGTGTAAGGTCTGTTCCTCGTAACCCTTGATGGTTTTCAGTGCTGCGTTCGCCTCTTCTAAGGTAAACAGCACTTTCTTTTGCTGTTTGCTGTCAATGGTGCCGCCTTCTTCAGCATCCTGATACATCAGCTGGTCGCCCCACCAAGTCAGCCATCGGTTCTCTGGCAGCATCTTTCGGTAGTTGGTGCCACCGTAGTTGAGGTCTTCCAGGGTAAAAAGCTTGTCTTGTGCACTCATCGGACTGAAATGTGAGATCACGGGGAGTCCCATCATGGCCAGGATTCCCAATATTCTTCTAATCCTCGTCATCATCGAATCTCCTTTTCTTACCGAAATCCTTTCCCTTGCCGAAAGAACGGCCTTTGCCGCTACGGTCGAAACGCTCATGTCCACCACGGTTTGGACTGCTCTTGTAGCCACCGCCTTTTTTGGCATTGCCCTTGTAGTCGCCCTTCCGCTCATCGCGCTCATCGTTGCTTCTGCGGTCACGACGCTCTTTGCGTTCTTCTTTCTCCAGTTTGTGGTGGTGGAAAGTGAAGGAGCGGATGTCGCCTTCTTCATTCTGCTCTGTCTCCTCAAGGCGCTGCTTGAAGTCACGGTTTTTCTTGAAACGATGTTTCTCGGCCATCTGGCGCTTCTCCTCCTCAGTCTTCACAACGCCACCTTCAGAGCGGAAGTCCTTCAGTTTTCCGTCGAACATCTGGTATTTGCGGAATTCGCATTCCAACGAACCGTTGTAGAGTGGAATCTTGATACTTGGCTTCAGACCAATCTGGTCGAAGCATTCTTCACGATAGCTGAGTACCCAGGCGTCGTTACCCTTGAACTGATGCTTCAGGCGCTCGCCAATCATCTTATAGGTGCCCAACAGGTCGGGTGTCGAGATGCGCTCGCCATAAGGAGGATTGGTGATGATGATGCTCTTCTCACTTGGTTGTGTGAAATTCTTGAAATCCTGCTGTTTGACGGTGATGTCGTTCGTCAGTCCTGCAGCCTTCACATTTAGTGTTGCTGTATTCACAGCTTTCATGTCGATATCGTAGCCGTAGATATGGTGTTTGAATTCTCGTTCCTGGCTTTCGTCGTTGTAGATGCTGTCGAAGAGGTCGGCGTCGAAGTCTGGCCATTTCTCGAAGGCGTATTCTTTGCGGAAGAGGCCTGGGGCCATGTTCTTCGCAATGAGGGCTGCTTCGATGAGCAGAGTGCCAGAACCACACATTGGATCAATGAAATCCGTATCGCCATTCCAGCCCGAGAGGAGTATCATGCCAGCGGCAAGCACCTCGTTGAGAGGGGCCTCCACACTCTCCTGACGGTAACCACGACGGTGGAGTGACTCACCGCTGGAGTCGAGGCTCAGCGTGCATTGGTCTTCTGCGATATGTATGTTCAGGCGGACATCGGGATTAGCCACAGAGATATTCGGTCGCTTCCCTGTCTTCTCGCGGAGCTGATCGACGATGGCGTCTTTCACCTTGTAAGATACGAATTTGGAATGACGGAATTCCTCGGAGAAGACGACAGCGTCAACAGCGAACGTCTTGTCCTGCTCCAAATATTTCGTCCAGTCTATCTTTCGGATTTCTTCATATACGTCATCAGCACTCTTCGCCTTGAAGTGGCTGATAGGCTTCAGTATTCTGATGGCAGTGTGCAACTGGAAGTTGGCACGATACATCATTTCTTTGTCACCTGTAAACGAAACCATTCGTCTACCGATTTTCACATCCTTAGCCCCCAATTGGGTCAGCTCTTTCGCCAGTACAGGTTCCAGTCCCATAAACGTCTTGGCGATCAATTCAAAATTCTGTTCCATTATTTTACGTAAAATTCGACAATTGATTACAATTGCGTCTGCAAAGTTAATGTAAGTTGACCGAAAAATGCGCTTTTTGATTGTTAATCTAACAAAAAAGTTCGGTTTTTGCTAAAAAAAGTATTTAAATGGCGGTCATTTCAAATAAAATATGTACTTTTGCGCAGGTAACTATTCTTTAATGGCAGGATTGTTTTTATATACCTATGTTGGGAACTCCTTTATGGCATATGCCATTTGGGGGCTAGGAGGTGTAGCAGCCATCCTGCTCTTTGCGTTGATTTTCATCCAGCGTCGTACAGGCAAGCGGCTGAAGGGAGAGTTGGCGGAACTGGCAAAGATCCGTCAGGGCAATGTCGAGTATGAGTTTATTCTGAAAGCCATGAAACTCTCCACATGGCAGATGGATCCCCGTCGTCGCATGATTACCTTTAATAATGACTTCCGTGGTGGACAGGATGATCATATAATTCCTCCTGACTCGTCGATAGATTCTCTGGTGGATTATCTTGCTTCATCAGATGCCCAGCGCGTGCGAACTGCGATGGATGATCTCTGTGAAGGCCGTACCAGCTACTATCATCAGCAGTATCGCGTCAAGTCGGCTAATGTCAAGGGACTTACCTACTGGGAAGAGAGCTATGCCACGATTGCTGATCGCGACGTGGACGGCAACCCCATCAAGATCGTGGGTACGACGATGCGCATTGACGACCGGAAGGAACTGGAGGCGGCCCTCATCGCAGCCCGAAACAAAGCAGAGGAAAGTGAACGTCTGAAGACAGCCTTCCTCGCCAATATGGGGCATGAGATACGCACGCCGCTGAATGCCATCGTGGGCTTTGCCGATCTTCTGCCTGTCGTGGAGAACGAGGAAGACCGTAATCAGCTCATTCGTGAGATACAGAACAACAACCAGAAACTGCTGCGTATTATCGATGGTCTTGTGAGCATGTCGAAGATTGAGGCAGAGGCCAAGAATCTTGTCAAGTCGCAGACGAATCTGGTGTCGGTCTTGCAGGAACTCGCCCAGAACTATGCGCAGGTGGTGGACAATCAGACAGTCGTGCTGGCCACGCAGTTCCCCTATACGGAACTGATGATGACCACCGACGTGGCGAAGTTGCGCGAGATGGTGGACCAGCTGATGCAGAATGCCGTGAAGTTCACGCTGAAGGGCAGCATCACGCTTGGCTTCGACCTCGTCGATGGTGACCACGTGCGTATCTGGGTAAAGGATACTGGTAAGGGTATTGCTGAGGCTGACAAGGAACGAATCTTCGAGCGTTTTGTCAAGGTCGATGAATATATTCCAGGTACAGGTCTTGGCCTTTCTGTTGCCAAGTCTCATGCTGCCAGCCTTGGTGGAACTATCGGCGTGGATTCACGTCCAGGAGAGGGCTCTACTTTCTGGGTGGTTTTGCCTTTGACATAGTCTTTGCAACTTTTCTTGGATTACTTTCGTCTAATAGTCAGAAAGTAACTTATAAATGATTTTTGATATGAAGAAAATTAACATGATGCATAGTGTTGTCTTGCTGGCCTGTGTGCTGATATGTAGCTCATGTATGAACGAGCGCAAATTCATGGGTGTATTTGATTCAGAGAAAATTACTGAGCGTCGAACCCATGATGGTTTTGAGAGAATTGAGATCCTCGGTTCTCCTACGGTCTATTATGCTCAGGCAGATTCTTTCTCCGTATGTGTCAAGGGCCCGAAGAGCATTGTGGAAGACATTATCACCGAGGTTGACGGCAGCACACTGAAGATCCGTAATCGCGGCAAGATAGGCATCTTCAATTTCACCGTCGTTGACGATGACGAGACTGCCGTCTATGTCACGTCTCCCGATCTGGTACATGTACAGCTGAGCGGCTCTGGCGACTTCGTCAGCGATGGCCGCATCGATACCGATCATGCCTCGTTTGTGTTGCGCGGTTCGGGTGATATTGACGTAGAGGATATCATCTGTGATGAATGCGAAGTGGAACTTGTCGGAGCTGGTGATTTCGACATCAATCGTCTGGAGGCTAAGGATGTTTCAGTCAGTCTGATAGGTTCTGGGGATGTCGAGGTGAACCTTTGTAATGTAGAGAATACTAGTATTGCTCTGAAAGGCTCTGGCGATATCAAGACCGCTTTCCAGAATGCTTGCCGAAAGGTCGACTGTGAGCTTGATGGCTCAGGTGATATCAAACTTTCTGGTGAGGTGGTTCACCTAAACCGGCATAAGGTCGGTACGGGGGATATTGATACCAGCAATCTTCATGTGAAATAACAAAAAACCAAGAGTGTCATCACGACAGTCTTGGTTTTCATTTTCTAACTAACTTATTATCAACTATTCATTACTCATTCTGAATTTGCGCTGCAAAGGTACGCAAAAAAATGGTATCTTGTATCTGTTATAACTAAAAAAGTAACGTAAACGTTTGCGACTTAAATTATTTTTTAGTAACTTTGCATCGTCAATTATTCATGTAGGATATGGCTAACAATAAACATAGAACTTCATTGAAGGATCTGGCCCGTGAACTTGGAGTGAGTATTGCAACTGTGAGCAGAGCTCTGCGCAGTTCTCCTGAGATCGGTGCCGAGATGCAAGAGAAGGTCAAGGACTTGGCCAAACGTCTGAACTATCGACCGAATCCCTTTGCGCAGAGTCTTCGTAAGGAGGCCCCGAGAATGATAGGTGTGGTGGTGCCTAATCTGGTGACCCACTATTATGCTGCCGTACTCGACGGTATTGAGGAAGAGGCGCGTAAGGCTGGCTATTCCGTGATCAGCGCCAATACGCACGAGCAGAGTGAGGCTGAGGTGAAGGCTATCGACAACTTCATCAGTCTCCATGTAGAGGGTATTATCGCCTGTCTTTCCCAGAATACGACCGACTATAGTCATTTCGAGGAGATATCAGAGATGGGGATCCCGTTGGTGTTTTTTGGGCGCACCTGTCTGCCTGAGAAATTCTCTTGTGTGACAGCTAATGGCGACATTGCTGCCCAGGAGGCTACGCAGCACCTGATAGATACGGGCAGTCGTCGCATCGCCTTTATTGGCGGTCCGAACCATCTTGATATGGTCAAACGTCGCAAGCACGGCTATCTGGAGGCGCTCAAGGAAAACAGGATTCCTATCGATCGCAGTCTTGTGGTCTGTGAGAAAATCGACTACCAATGGGCGCTTGAGGCCTCGATGCAACTGCTGCAGCGGGAAGATCGTCCAGATGCTATTCTGGCCTTTAATGATATCATCACCTTTGCAGCTTTCACGGCCATTAAGCAGATAGGGCTTCGCATACCTGAGGACGTGGCTCTGATAGGCTTTACTGATGATGTGCATGCAGGTTATGTGACGCCTAAGATGTCGGCTATTGTGGATCAGTCCTTCGAGATGGGTGGTGAGGCCTGTCGTCTGCTGCTGAAGAATATCAATGGCGACCAGAAGATCTATAAGAAGATTGTCCCGCAGAAGCTGGTCATTCGAGAGACATCTGCCAAGATATTACCCTCTGGAAACAAATAACTTCCCCCAAGATACTACCTAATAACAAATAACAGATGATGAAACGTCGTTTAACCTTTTTCTTTTTATTTATACTAGCCATAGCAGCAGAAGCAAGTGTCATACCAGACATGAGATTCCGTCGGCTGAATACGCGTGAGGGCTTGTCAAACTCGATGGTCAATTGCATCTATCGTGACTCTCAAGGGTATGTGTGGCTTGGTACGGGTTATGGTCTGAACCGCTATGACGGCTATCGCATCAGGACTTATTTCTCCTATGATAAGGATACCACGACGCTTCGTAATAATCGTGTCGACGAGATACAGGAGGCCTATGGTGGTCGCCTGTGGCTGAAGCAGGGCATGAACTATACGCTCTACGACCCAGTCACGGAGAAGGTCGATCGTACACCTGGTCGCTGGCTTGCCAGTCAGGGCATCAAGGGTGGTGTCGAGCATCTTCATCTGGACTCCAAGAAGAACTATTGGATAAAGACTTATGAGGACGGTTTTTATTACTTCAACCCCGTAACCAAGAACCTGAAGCATATCTCTTTCGGCTATGGTCCTGATCAGTTTGCCAAAGAGTTCGGCATCTCCGCCTGTGCAGAGAGTAAGGAAGGGATGATCTTTGTGTCAACCTATGGTGAGCTGATGTGTATCGACGGCGAGCGGGGTAAGGTGATATGGAAGGAAGACCATGTGAAGCGTGCCTTGGATACCTATAATGATTACTGGATCATGGTGGATAAGGATGACAATATCTGGGTTATCACACATTCCACGGGTACCTATATTTATGTGAAGCATGAGAAACGCTGGTACACTTCGTTGACTGAACTGATGCGCGCCCAGGGTTTTCAGAACGTGCCTGATGATATCGTCGTATGGGAGGTGTGCTATGATGCCAAGGGCTTCCTATGGGTGGCCAGTGACCATCTGGGTGCTCTTGTGCTTGATTTCAAGAACAAGGAGTGGCGTCAGTTCACGAACGTGAAGGGTGATGAGACCTCGTTGCCGGATATCACCCTCAAACATCTCTATCTGGACCAGCTGGGGCGTATGTGGATCGCTACTTACAAGAACGGTGTGGCGATGTGCTCAGAGGCGATGTCAAACTTTACGAGTCTTGCAGTGGGCGACATTAATGCCATTTGTGAAGACAAGGACGGTTATTACTGGTTGGGACTGAATAGTGGCGGTATCGTGAAGATGGACCCCAAGACGCGTGAGCCGGTAGAGAAATTCACCAAACAGTCGTTAGGTGTTCCTAGCGACGTCATTGTAGGCAGTTATGCAGCGCGCGACGGCAGTCTCTGGTTTGGCACCTGGGAAGGCGGCTTACTGAAATACAAGGATGGACAATGGAAGAACTTCCGGGCTTCTGATCAGGGGAGTCAGTTGAAGACCAATAATATCTGGGGTGTTACAGAAGACCGTTGGGGAAACATCTGGGCAGGTGTGCTTGGCGGTGGTGCTGTAAGAATCGATAAGAATACTGGTGCCCAAAGGGCTGTAACATCTGATAATTCCATCTTGAAAACCGTCTGGACAAACAGCATTTCCGCAGCGCACAATGGTTGGCTTGTATTAGGTAATTCGGAGTATTATGCGCTGATTAATCCTGGCAATTTCAAGGTCATAAACGGTACACTCCCACAAGAGCAAGACATCAAGGCGATAACGGTGTCGACAGCCACCAATCAGGCTGTCATGGACAGTCGGGGACTGCTTTGGCTGGTGTCACCTTCAGGGGTAGTCATCTACGACATGAAGACTGGGCAGAAGACTTTGCTCGACATGAAGTCAGGACTGCATGGTTCCAATGCACTGGCCGTTACGGAGGATACGCGCCATACGATGTGGGTGGTTACCGATCATGGCGTGTCGAACATCAATCCCTTGAAGCAGGACGATGGTTCATGGGTGTTCACGGTACGTAGCTTCAACGACCGTGACGGTCTGCAGCCTGGTCCGTTTAACCAGCGTGCCATCTATTGTTCGCGCACTGGTGAACTGCTGATAGGCGGGCAGGACGGTCTGGACATCATCAATACATTGAATCTGGGCAATGGCGACTCCAAGGAGCGTCCTGTGTTCAGTGGTCTTGTCCTCTTCGATCAGGAAGTAGAGGTGGGACAGGCATACGACGGGCATGTGATTCTTGAAGAAAACCTCGATATGCAGAAATCCATCAGTCTGTCTTACGACCAGAACCAGTTCACCATCCATATGGCCTCTGATAATGGTGGCGTGAACAACAGCACTCGTTTTGTCTATCAGCTTGAGGGGTTCAATGACAAGTGGATCAAGACAGCTGTGAATAATCCCGACATTACCTACATGTCACTCCCTCCAGGCAACTACACCCTGTGTGTGCGTATGCTGAAGGATGACGGAACGATGGGTGAGGTCGAGAGTCGTCTGGATATCTCGATAGGCTCTCCTTGGTATCGCTCATGGTGGGCTTGGTTGTGTTATATCCTGATAATTGGCTTTGGCATTTTCATCTGGAAAAAGAAATAATTTTCCTTAATTATTTGGCGGGTTCGGGGATTTTATCTAAATTTGTACCGATTTAGAAACCTACAACTCGTTATGAAACAACTACTGACGCTCCTCCTCTTGGTGTGTAGTCTTGCCGCTGATGCAGGGAAGACTGCAATTCCTGATATGAAGTTCCGCCGCTTGGATACACGTGACGGCTTGTCAAATGCCCAATTGAACTGTCTCTTCCAAGATTCCAAGGGCTATGTCTGGATAGGCACCTCGTATGGCCTGAACCGCTACGACGGCTACCGTTTCCGTACGTTTTATTCCAATGCCCACGACACGTTGACGTTGCGCAGCAACTACGTTGATATGATCTGGGAGGATTTCGACGGCAAGCTGTGGCTGAAGCAGGGCATGAACTACTCGCTCTTCGACCCGGTGACGGAGAAAACGGTGCGCAATCCTTCGCCGATGCTGGCCGAGCTGGGCATCACGGGCGGTATCGACCGTATCTATGTCGATTCGAAGAAGAACCTGTGGGTGAAGACCTATGCCAACGGTCTCTACTGCTATAACCCCAAGACGAAGAAGAGTACACTCGTCAAGTACGGCTACGGACCGGAGGAGTTCCCCAACGAGTTCTGGTTCTCCTCGTTTGCTGAATATAAGGACTTGCTGATCGTATCGTCGAGTGACGGCGACCTGATGGCTGTTGACGGCACGAAGGGAAAGGTGGTGTGGAAAGATCCCTACATGCGCCAGAACGGCGGACAGGAGAAAAGCTCCTATGATCTGTATGTTGACAATAGCGGCAACTTCTGGGTGCTGACACCTATCTCTTGCTATATCTATTGTCAGAAAGAGAAGAAATGGTATAACTCTATCAACAGCTTCCTTGGGGCGCAGGGCGTCCAGGGCCTGCCCGACAATATGCTGGCGTGGGTGGTGATGGAGGACCATCGCAACTGGCTCTGGCTGGGTACTGACCACGAAGGACTGTGGGTCATCGATACGAAAACCAAGGAAGCGCGCTGTTTCATGAACAACAAGTTCGACGAGACCTCTATCAGTGAGAACACGCTGAAGCACATGCTGCTCGACAAAGATGGCAATATGTGGGTGGGTGCCTACCGTAACGGTCTGAACCAGTATATCGAAAAGCAGGCAGGCATCACGAACATAGAGCTGGGCGATATCAACACCACCGTGGAGGACCATCAGGGGAACTACTGGCTGGGTACCGACAACCGGGGTATCATCAAGTATAATCCTAAGACCGAGGAGACTCAGATTATAGACAAGAGTGCAGGCTTTGCCTCGAACACAATGGTGTCAAGTTACTGTTCGCGCGATGGCAGCCTTTGGTTTGGTACATACAATGGCGGACTGATTCAGATTGCTCCTAATGGTCACATTACCAATATATTGGCAACAGGTGCAGAGAACGGACTGTTGAACAATAACGTATGGTCTGTGACAGAAGACAAGTGGGGTGATATTTGGCTGGGAACACTGGGTAACGGTGTACAGCGCATGAATCGTAAGACGGGCAAGTTCAAGACTTGGAGCACCTACAATACCAATCTTCGCGAGAACTTCATGACCTCTGTGGGATGGATCAAGAAAGGATGGCTGCTTGTTGGTCATTCTGTCTATTATTCACTGATCAATCCCGTCAGCGGACGCGTCATGAATATCGAGATCCCAGAACTTCCTGGTAAGGCAGCAGCTGCTCCTGCCAGCGTCTGTGTCGTTGAAGATAGCCGTGGTCTCATCTGGCAAGGTTCTATGTCAGGTTGTTGCGTACTCGACCAGAAGAATGGCTGGCAGCAACTGCTCGATATGAACAGCGGCCTTTTCGGCTCAAGTGTCACAGGTATCGTCGAAGACTTGAACCATACGATGTGGGTCGTTACGGAGCATGGTGTCTCTAATGTGACTCCACAGAAGGATGACGAGGGAGGCTGGACGTTCCTTGTGCGCAGTTTCAGCAGCAAGGATGGTTTGCAGCAGGGACCCTATAATCTGCGTTCCGTCAGTCTGACCCATGATGGCAAGATCCTGATTGGAGGCTTAGGTGGCCTTGATATCATCGATCCCAAACTCGTGTCGAACAGCAGCAGTAAGGAACAACCTATCTTCAGCGGCCTGAAACTCTTCGGACAACTTGTCGAAGTGGGGCGTGAGTATGAGGGGCATGTCATCCTTGATGAGGCCCTTGATGCCTGTCGTGAACTCACTCTGCGCCCTGACGAGAACCAGTTCACCATCCAGCTGGCCACGGATAAGGGACAGGCCCATAATCCAGCCCGTTTCATCTATCAGCTTGAAGGCTTCAGCGACAAGTGGATTAAGACGGAGGAGAACGATCCTAATATCACTTATATGTCACTCCATCACGGCAGTTATGTGCTCCATGTGCGTATGCTGAATGACGATGGTTCGATGGGAGAGAACGAGGCTACCTTGAAGATTACGATCACGCCTCCGCTGCTGCGTAACCGTTGGCTGCTGCTCGCCTTCCTGCTCGTCGTTGGTATAGGTGTGTGGTTCTGGCGTAAACGCTTCATGGAACGCCAGCAGGAGCGTATGCAACTTGAGCAGCTGCGCCGTGAGACAGAGAAGAAACAGTGGATGAGTGAGATGCGCAAGCAGATGGAGGCAGAAGGCCTTCATGCTGACGCAGATGCATCGAAGCAGGCTGCTCAGGAGGGACCTCGCAGTGGTGTGAAGGAGCCTGTTGACGTCGTGGCATTGCTGAAGGATATATGCGACCATTTCGAAGCGCCTGAGCATAAGAATATCCGTCTTTCTTTCTTCCCCGTGGCTGACCATCTGGAAATGGTGGCCGATAAAGAAAGTCTGCGTCGCATGATGCTGATATTGCTTAACAATGCAGCCAACTTCTCACCTAAAAATAGTAAGGTGAAGGTGTTTGCTGAGCAAGGGCAGGGCAAGGCCGTCATCCGCGTGGCTGACAATGGTATCGGCATCCCGACAGATGTGATGCCTCACCTCTTTGAGCAGATCGTAAGCGACGATGACGCTACCAATCTCCATGAGGTCTTCGATATTGTCTATGCTCATGGTGGCACCATTCAGGCTCAGGAGAACAAGGGTGGTGGTACTGTCTTCGTCATCGAGTTCCCGCTGGAGGGTGAAGAGGGCGTCGAGGAGGCTGTGCTGATGGATGATGAGAACGGCTAAGTAACTAAAACTATATATAGTAAGTATGAAAAGATTAAGTATGATGGTGCCTGCCCTGCTGATGGCTGGGATGGCTATTGCGGCTGACGTGCAGACCAACGGAAACCGCGTGACAATCTGTCCTGACGGTGGACAGGCGAAAATTGTCTGTCTGGAAGTGATTAACGGAAACATCATCCGTGTGAGGGCAACCTCGCAGGACGCACTGCCGCAAAAGCCGGCATCGCTGATGATTGTGCCCCAGAAGGCACCTGCCAAGAGCTCCTATACCATTGAGGAGAAAGATGGCAATGTCATCGTGAAGGCTGACGATGTGAAGGCTGTCGTCTCAAAGGCTACGGGTGAGGTCAGTTTCTTCGACGATGATGACAAACTGTTGTTAAAGGAATCGAAGGACGGTAAGCAGTTCAAGGACTTCACCGTGCCAGAGCGTGAATATGGTCTCAAAGGTGGACCAGCCATTACGGAGGAGATGAAGCATGGTCTCACCTGGCAGATGAAGTTCGATTCGCCCGACGATGAGGCCTTCTACGGACTGGGACAGCACCAGTCGGAGGAGTTCAACATGAAGGGCAAGAACGAGGACCTTTTCCAGTATAATACGAAGGTGTCGATTCCTTTCGTGCTCTCCAACAAGAACTACGGTTTGCTGTGGGATTCCTACAGCTACTGCCGCTTTGGTAATCCCAACGACTACCTGCAGCTGAACCGTGCTTTCACGCTCTACGACAAACAGGGCAAGAAGGGACATCTGACAGGTACTTATGTCGATAAGGACGGCAAGCGGCTCGTGCGTGACGAAGACTCTATCTACTACGAGTACGCCTTCCCTGCCACCTCTGAGATTGCCGTGAAGACAGATAATGGTGGTATTAAGAACTTCCCCAAGGGCTTCAACCTGCAGGGTGCCACCGTCACTTACGAGGGTTTCATCGAGCCAGAGTGCTGTGGTAAATGCAAAGGCAAGAAACAGCTCTATCAGTTCATACTCTACTATTCTGGCTATGTGAAGGTCTATATCGACGGTCAAGAGGTAGTGCCTGAGCGCTGGCGTACGGCTTGGAATCCCAATAGCTATAAGTTCGCCACTGAACTGCAGAAGGGCAAGAAGGCTCAGGTGCGCATCGAGTGGCGGCCTGATGGCGGTGAGGCCTATTGTGGTCTGCGGGTTGCAGAGCCTCGCAGTGCTGAGGAGCGCGGAAAGCTTTCCATTTGGAGTGAGATGGCCAAGGACATGGACTACTATTTCATCGCAGGCGAGAATCTCGACGAGGTGATTTCTGGTTATCGCACGCTGACGGGTAAGGCTTCGCTCTATCCGAAATGGGTGCTGGGCTTCTGGCAGAGCCGTGAGCGCTATCAGAGTTCTTACGACATCGAGAGCAACCTGGCTGAGTTCCGCAAGCGTCATATCCCTGTGGATAACATCGTACAGGACTGGAACTACTGGAAACTCGACTCCTGGGGCAGTCATGTCTTCGAGACCAGCCGCTATCCCAATCCGCAGGCGATGCTCGACAGTGTGCATGCCATGCACGGACGTTTCATGATCTCCGTATGGCCGAAGTTCTACGATACGGTTGACAACTACAAGGAACTCGACAAGAATGGCTGGATGTACCATCAGGCCGTGAAGGACGATATCCACGACTGGCTTGGCTTCCGCGGTTCGTTCTACGATGCCTACGACGAAGGGGCGCGCAAGATGTTCTGGCGCCAGATGGACGAGAACCTCTACTCGAAGTATAATAAGAACGGTGTGGCTGGTGTCGATGCCTGGTGGATGGATGCCTCTGAGCCTAACGTGCGCGACTGTACCCCGATGTGGTATCGTAAAGCCCTCAGCGGTCCTACGGCCCTCGGCACCTCTACGGAGTATTTCAACGCTTACTCTACCGTCAATGCCGACGCTATCTACAATGGTCAGCGCTCTGTCTGGAAGGGTAAGATGAACGAGCCTCGCGTGTTCCTGCTCACCCGTAGTGGCTTTGCTGGCGAACAGCGTTTCTCGACAGCTACCTGGAGTGGCGATATCGGCACCCGCTGGGAGGATATGCGCGCTCAGATGACGGCTGGCCTGAACTACTCGATGTCGGGCATCCCCTTCTGGGGTATGGACCAGGGCGGCTTCTGCGTGGAGAACCGCTATGTGGCTGCCCAGCAGCTCTTCGACCGTACGGGCGTGGAGAACGAAGACCTGAAGGAATGGCGCGAGCTGCAGACCCGTTGGAACCAGTTTGGTGCCTTTATTCCTCTCTTCCGTGCGCATGGTCAGTGGCCGCTGCGTGAGATCTGGAACATCGCTCCCGACGAGCATCCTGCCTATAAGTCGTTCGTCTATTACGACAAGCTGCGCTATCGCCTGATGCCTTATCTCTACTCGATGGCTGGTTGGGCTCACTTCAAGGACTATACGCTGATGCGTGCCCTCGTGATGGACTTCAATGGTGATAAGAATGTTGAGAATATAGGCAACCAGTGGATGTTCGGCCCTGCCCTGATGGCCTGCCCAGTAGGCTACTACAAGGCTCGCAACCGCAGCGTCTATTTCCCAGAGCAGTGTGGCTGGTACGACCTCTATACGGGTGCGTATATCAATGGTGGCCAGCGCCTCGTGGTCGATGCGCCTTACGAGTGCATCCCCGTCTATGTGCGTGAGGGTGCCATCATCCCCTTCGGTCCTGAGATGGAGTGGAGCGACGAGAAACCCGCTGAGCTCATCAACCTCTACGTCTATGCAGGCAAGGACGGCGAGTTCCAGCTCTACGAAGACGAGGGCACGAATTACAACTACGAGAAGGGTAAGTATGCCACCATCGACATCACCTACGACGATGAGGATAAGACCGTCTCTTTCGGAGCCCGCAAGGGACAGTTCCCAGGCATGCTGAAGAACCGTCGCTTCAACGTGGTGCTCATCTCGAAGGATGCGCCCAAGCCGCTCAACCTCGACAATCCAGAGGGTAAGCTGGTGAACTACAATGGTAAGGCTATCAACGTCAAACTCTGATCAAGATGTATAAGACAGATAAATGTACATCCAGGGCGTAAAGGTGACAGGCACTTTTACGCCCTTTAAATATATTACGACTTGAGACAATGAGAAGGAAATTGTTTTTTCTACTATTGACAGCAGTCCTGATGGGGCTGTCGGCGACGGCTCGCGAAAGGCGGAATTTCGACAAGGGCTGGCGGTTTATCCTGGCTGACTCGGCCCAGATGGCGAAGGCCGATTACAACGACAACGGTTGGCGCGTGCTCGACGTGCCGCACGACTGGGCGCGCGAGGGCGATTTCTACGTGGGCAACCCGAGTGGTGCAGGTGGGGGAGCCCTCCCAGGTGGTATCGGTTGGTATCGCAAGCACTTTACACTCGACCAGGCTGAGAAGGTGTTCATCGAGTTCGATGGCGTGTATATGAACTCTACCGTCTGGGTGAACGGTCAGAAGGTGGGCTTCCGCCCCTACGGCTACTCAAGTTTTGAGTACGACATCACGCCTTATGTACGTCAGGGCGACAATGTGGTGGCAGTGAGGGTCGATAATAGTGATCAGCCGAATTCCCGCTGGTACTCTGGCTGTGGTATCTACCGTCATGTGTGGCTCACGACAACAGCCGACACGCATGTCAGTCACTGGGGTGTCTTCGCCAATGCCAGTGTGGTGAAAGGCAAGGGCAGGCTCGCTATCGAAGTGTCGCTCGAAGGCAAGGGCGAGGTGGAAAACACGCTGATAGCCCCTGATGGCAAGGTCGTCGGAAGGTCGAAAGGCCTGAAATCGAGCATCACCGTCGGCAAGCCTATGCTCTGGAGCTGTGAGTCGCCCAATGTCTATAAGGTGCGTACGGTGGTGAAGGTTGCTGGTAAGGTAGTGGATGCCTACGAGACTACAACAGGTTTTCGCAGTTTTAAGTTCGATGCAAAGTCGGGTTTCTGGCTCAATGGTAAGAACTTCAAACTGAACGGTGTCTGCGAGCATCATGATTTCGGCTGCCTGGGCGCTGCCCTCAACGAGGACGCTCTGCACCGCAAACTGACGAAGCTGAAGGCGATGGGCGTGAACGCCATCCGCAGCTCTCACAACCCGCCGGCCCCAGAACTGCTGAACATGTGCGACACGATGGGACTGATCGTGATGGATGAGAGTTTCGACATGTGGCGCCGCAAGAAGACACAGAACGACTATGCCCGTTTCTTCGACGAGTGGCATGAGCGTGACCTCTCAGACCTGATTCTCCGCGACCGCAACCACCCCTCCATCCTGATGTGGTCGATAGGCAACGAGGTGCTGGAACAGTGGTCGTCGGCGGAGGCCGACACGCTGACGCTGGAACAGGCGAACCTCATCCTGAACGCAGGCCACGATGCCTCGACGCTGGCCAAGGACGGTGAACTCAGTGTGCAGTCGCTCTTGACGCAACACCTGGCAGAGATTGTCAAGAGATATGATACCTCGCGCCCCATCATGGCAGGATGCAACGAGCCGAGTCCGAACAACCACCTCTTCAAGAGTGGTGCCATCGATGTGATTGGCTTCAACTATCATCATCAGTGGGTGAAGGACGTGCCGCAGAACTTCCCTGGCAAGCCTTTCATCTTCTCCGAGAGTGTGAGTGCCTTGCAGACGCGCGGCTTTTATATGATGCCCAGTGACTCCATCTACGTGGCGCCGAAGGAGTGGTGGCTGCCCTATACCGACCCCACCTACATGTGCTCGGCCTATGACAACATGCATGCCTCCTGGAGTTCGACCCACGAGGAGACTTGGGACGTGGTGAAGCATACCCCCTATGTCGGCGGACAGTTCATTTGGACAGGCTTCGACTATATCGGTGAGCCTACGCCATACGGCTTCCCTGCGCGTTCGAGCTACTTTGGCATCATCGACCTTGCTGGCTTCCCCAAGGACTCCTACTATATGTACCAGAGTGAATGGACGCAGAAGCCCATGCTGCATCTCTTCCCCCACTGGAACTGGGTGCCTGGCGACTATATCGACATGTGGTGCTACTATAACAATGCCGATGAGGTGGAGCTCTTCATCAATGGCGAGAGTCAGGGCGTGAAACGGAAGAATACGGCGAAGGACGACCCGCTCTGCACGGAATACCACGTCGGCTGGCGCGTGACCTTTGACCCAGGTGAGGTGAAAGCCGTGTCGAGGAAGGACGGCAAGGTGGTGTGCGAGCAGACGATCAAGACCGCTGGTGCCCCAGACCATGTCCGCCTGTCAATCGACTATCAAGGTAAGGAGACGACGTTCATCACCGCCGAGGTCGTCGATAAGGACGGCAACCTCTGTCCTTGGGCCGAAGACAAAATCTATTTCATTTATGAGGGCGACGGCAGCCTGCTGGGTACGGACAATGGCAGTCAGACCTCGATGGAGCGCTTCACCTCAGCCGAGCGGAAGGCCTTCTTCGGCAAATGCCTCGTGATTGTAAAGGGTAATGGTTCAATCACGGCTAAGTCGGCAACCCTGAACCCTGATGTTATACAGTTTACAGTAGAATAAGAACCATATATGAAACAGTTTTTTTGTGCAATGATGCTGTTGGGTGGCACAGTGGCCGCCAGCGCACAGATTCAGACCAATGCAGGTGTGCAGTATCTGCAGTGTATGCAGAAAGACGTGTCAACGGATTTCAGTGACTTGTCGAACACGTACTTTCTCGCCGATTCGCTTGTCAGTTTTGATGCGGCGAAGGGTGAGGGACTCGTGCAGTGGAAGCGGTACAGGATGTCACCGCGACAAGCCTTTAACCTCAATGGCTACTGGCCTGTGAGGATGCAGATGCTCGACTTCCCTGACGCTGCTTACGACAACGATCCTAATCTCAGGCTTTCCATCGAGTTTATCACGCCAAGGACGGCCCGCATCCGGATGCTCACGACGCCCATCATGCCTACGGCGAGGGATGAAGATGACGTGATGTTCTGCGACGGTTTCAAGCAGCGCCAGAAAGGACAGGCGTGGAAGGTCGTACAGACGGCAGACGCTATCACCTATCGCTCTGACTATGGTACGATTGAGATACGGAAGTATCCTTGGCGACTGGTGATCAAGGATGCGCGGGGACGTATCCTGACACAGACACGCCACAGCATCGACAACGACTCCTCACAGGTGAAGCTGTTGCCGTTCTCTTTCATCAAGCGCGGTTCTGACAACTCTCGTAGCGTGAATCCCGTCTTTACGTTGGCACCAGGTGAGCGCATCTACGGATGTGGTGAGTCGTTCACCTCTTTGAATAAGGTGGGGCAGAAGGTACACCTCTCAGTTACCGACCCGCAGGGACCAGAAACCGACGGACAGTACAAACCCGTGCCTTTCTTCTTCTCGAATCGCGGCTATGGTATCTTCATGCATACCTCTGCTCCTGTGACATGCGACTTTGGCGCCAGCTACATCGGAGCCGACCGTCTGTTCATGGCCGACGAGCAGCTGGACTTCTTCGTATTCTTCGGAGAACCAAAGGCCATCCTCAACGAATATACCGACATCACTGGCAAGTCGCCGATGCTGCCGCTCTGGAGTTTTGGTACTTGGATGAGCCGTATCACCTATTTCTCGCAAGAGGAAGGACTCGAGATTGCCCGTCAGCTGCGGGCCAACAAGATACCTTCGGACGTGATACACTTCGATACGGGCTGGTTTGGCGTCGATTGGCAGTGTGACTATCAGTTTGCCAAGGATCGCTTCAAGGATCCTGTGAAAATGTTGAAGCAGTTGGCAAAGGACGGTTTCCACACCTGTCTGTGGCAGTTGCCTTACTTTACGCCGAAGAACCGTTTCTTCCCAGAGATCGTCGAGAAAGGTCTGCACGTGACGAATGCCACTGGCGGTATGCCATACGAGGACGCCGTGCTCGACTTCTCGAATCCTGAGACCGTCAGTTGGTATCAGTCTAAGATTACAGGTCTGTTGAAACAAGGTGTCTCGACCATCAAGTGCGACTTCGGCGAGGCAGCACCTTACAATGGTTTCTATCATAGCGGCAAGGGCGGACTCTATGAGCACAACCTCTATCCTCTGCGCTACAACAAGGCGCTTTGGGAGGCTGTAGAGCGCCAATATCCTGGTAACGGCATCATTTGGGCTCGTTCGGCTTGGGCTGGCTCTCAGCGGTATGCCCTCCACTGGGGTGGTGATGCGGCTACGACGAATACGGGTTTGCTGGGTGACCTGCGTGGTGGACTGAGCTTTGGACTGAGTGGTTTCTCCTTCTGGAGTCATGATATGGGTGGCTTCGTGACGGCCTCGCCCGAGGATATCTACCGTCGTTGGTTGCCCTTCGGCTTCCTGTCGAGTCATACACGTGCCCATGGTGCGCCTCCAACGGAACCTTGGCTCATCTCCGAGTCGTTTACTGAGGCCTTCCGTGACTGTGCCGAGATGAAATATAAACTGATGCCATATGTGTATGCACAGGCTAAGGACTGCTCTGAGCGTGGTCTGCCGATGGTGCGTGCGCTGCTGGTTGAATTCCCGCAGGATCCTGGTGCATGGCTCGTGGAAGATGAGTATATGTTTGGTTCGCAGATGCTCGTTGCCCCGCTGATGGAGTCAGGCACTGAACGTATGGTCTATCTGCCGAAGGGTAAGTGGATCGACTATCAGAGTGGCGCCGTCTATGAGGGAGGCTATCAGACGATCAAGGTGGGTAAGATTCCAGCAGTCATTCTTGTACGCGACGGTTCCTTGATACCTCATGCCTCGTTGGCACAGCGTACGGACGAGATTAACTGGAATACCATAGAACTGAAGCCCTATCAAGCCGATGCTGCAAAATGTACGGGCTTGTTATATAAGCCAGGTGACGCCAAACTGCAGGTCGTCGAGAAGGAATAAGCACGGAATGGTGCGATTTTCCTTGTTTTGTAGGTGATTTTATGTTAAACTATCGTAAAAGTTTGAGTAAAACGAAGGGTTGAGGTGCAAGTTACAAAATAATTTTGTACCTTTGCAAACCTTTTTCAGAGTAACACAATTTTTATGAGGCAATTAAAGATTCAAAAAAGCATTACCAACCGATCAAGTGAGGCACTTGACAAGTACCTTGTAGAAATCGGTCGTCAGCCCCTTGTGACCATTGATGAAGAGATTGAACTGGCGCAGGCTATCCGCAAGGGTGGACCTGAGGGCGAGAAGGCCAAGGAGCGTCTGGTGACAGCCAACCTCCGTTTCGTCGTCTCTGTAGCTAAGCAATACCAGCATCAGGGTTTGACACTGACGGACTTGATTGACGAAGGAAACATCGGACTGGTAAAAGCTGCTGAGAAATTCGACGAAACGCGCGGATTCAAATTCATCTCCTATGCCGTATGGTGGATTCGCCAGAGCATCCTGCAAGCCATCGCCGAGCAGAGCCGCATCGTGCGCCTGCCGCTGAACCAGAGCGGAGCACTGAGCAAGATTAATCAGGAGATCAACCGTTTCGAGCAGATTCATCAGCGCCGCCCCTCTGTGACAGAGTTGGCAGAACTGACTCAGATTGATGAGGCAAAAATCGAGCAGACCGCAAAGGCTGACAGCCACCACATGAGTATCGATGCTCCGTTTGGAGAAGATGACGACAACTCGATGGCAGACATGCTCAGTTCAGGCGATGACTCACGTACCGATAAGCAGGTGGACTATGAGTCGTTGACCAGTGACTTGGAGAACGTGCTGCGTAGTGTATTAAAAGATCGTGAGTTGAAGATCGTTCGTGAGTGTTTTGGTATCGGATGTCAGGAACGTGGTCTGGAGGAAATTGGCGCAGAGATGGGACTTACCCGTGAGCGTGTGCGTCAGATTCGTGAAAAGAGCATCGCCAAGCTGCATGACAGCGGCCATGCCCGTATCTTGATGAAGTACTTAGGCTAAGTATAGGAAGCTTAAACACATTAAACGTGGTAATTCAATCGGCTGATTTTTCAGCCGGTTGAATTTTTTTAGTTTCAGTCTTGTTCTATAGTTGTGGCGTAATTGCGTGATACCAATGGCTGCAGAGTTCCTGCATAGTGGGGAAAATCAGATTGGCACCTGCCGCAAGGAGTTCTTCGTCGGGCAGCGGCCCTGTATTGACAGCTACGGTGAAGATGCGGGCGGCATGGCCAGCACGGATCCCCAGCGGGGCATTCTCGATGACAACTCCCTGTGACGGCTGTAGGTTGCCTGCCTTGCGGAGCCCCATCAGATAAGGGTCTGGCGCAGGTTTGCCACGAGTGACATCGTAGGCAGTGGTGATGTGCTCTTCCTTGACGAATGCGCCAAAGTCCTGACGGATGCGCTGGATAAGCGGGCGCTGGGCGCTTCCTGTGACGACACAACACAGAATGCCGCTCTCCGTGATCTTCTGCATCAGTTCCTTCACGCCAGGCATCACAGGCGCCTCTGGCAGCGAGTGGAAAATCTCCGTCTTCACATCGTACATTCGTTGCGCTTCCGCTTCGTCGATATCCTTTCCAAGCTGGCGCTTTACCATGATCCGTATCGTATCGACGCCACGAGCGCCTTCTGTGGCATAGGCATCGTCGGCTGTCATGTGGATGCCGAAGCGAGCCATCGACTCCTGCCAGGCAATAGCATGATTGGGCATGGAGTCGTAGAGCACACCGTCCATGTCGAAAAGTACGGCTTTGGGGCATAACGCCTCAAAGCCGCAGTCTTCCAGATATTTCTTGATGGCGAGGCTGTACATTTATGCCTCCTTTGCGAGTCGCTCCTTGATAGCCTTTGAGTCGGCCTCATAGCCAGGCTTATCGAGCAGGGCGAACATGTTCTTCTTGTAGGCCTCCACACCAGGCTGGTTGAAGGGGTTCACGCCAAGCAGGTTACCACTGATACCGCAGGCAATCTCAAAGAAGTAGATCACCTGTCCGAGGTAGCGCTCGTTGAGGCGTGGCATCGTGATGCGGATGTTAGGAACACCACCATCGACATGAGCCAGACGGGTGCCGAGTTCGGCCATCTTGTTTACTTCGTCAACGCGCTTGCCAGCGAGGAAGTTCAGACCGTCAAGGTTCTCCTCGTCGCTGGGGAAGAGCAGCTTCTTCTCAGGCTCCTCGATGCTGATAACGGTCTCGAAGATGGTACGCTCGCCATCCTGAATCCACTGTCCCATGGAGTGGAGGTCGGTGGTGAAGTCAACACTGGCAGGGAAGATACCCTTCTTGTCCTTACCTTCGGACTCACCATAGAGCTGCTTCCACCATTCTGACATGAAGTGGAGCTTCGGCTGGAAGTTCACCATGATCTCAATCTTCTTACCACTCTGGTAGAGGCCATTGCGTAAGGCAGCATACTGAGCAGCAGGGTTCTCTGCGAAGGGAACGTCCTTGCCACAGGCTTTTTCCATATCCTGAGCGCCAGCCACCAGTTCGCGGATGTCGAATCCTGCGCAGGCGATAGGCAGCAGACCTACTGGTGTGAGCACAGAGAAACGACCACCCACATTGTCAGGGATGATGAAACTCTTATATCCTTCCTTGTCAGCACAAGTACGTGCAGCACCGCGCTTTGCATCCGTCACTGCCACGATGACCTTCTGGGCCTCGGCCTTGCCGCGCTGCTCCTCGCACTGCTTCTTCAGCAGACGGAAGGTCAGGGCTGTTTCTGTGGTAGTACCACTCTTGGAGATATTGATGACGCCAAACTTCTTACCCTTAAGATACTCAGTGAGTTCGAAGAGATAGTCTTCACCGATGTTGTTACCTGCGAAAAGAATGGTGGGGTTCTTCTTGTCGGCCACCAGCCAGGCAAATGAATTGCTCAGGGCCTCAATGACGGCACGGGCGCCAAGATAAGAGCCGCCAATACCAGCCACTACGATAGCCTCGCAGTTCTCGCGGAGCGTGTTTGCCGTAGCCTGCAACTCGTCGAGGAAGGCAGGTGTAATGCTGCTGGGCAGATGAAGCCAGCCGAGGAAGTCGTTACCTGGGCAAGTACCCTCTTCAAGGGCCTTCTGTGCAGCCTTTACCTGAGGCTCGAAGGCCTCTACAGCGCCAGCCTGGAGAAAACAGGCGGCTTTCGAAATGTCTAATTTGATGTTGCTCATAGATCTGTTTGTTTATCTGAATGAATCTGTTAAAAGTTTAATCTCAATCTGTGGGGCTATGCGCTCGTACAATATATTATATACAGCATCGAGAATCGGCATGTTGACATGACAGTGACGGTTGATCTCCTTCATACATTTCGTTCCGAAATAGCCTTCCGCAATCATCTCCATCTCAATCTGTGCAGACTTGACCGAATATCCCTTGCCAATCATCGTACCAAATGTACGGTTTCGCGAGAAATTGGAATAGCCCGTCACAAGCAGGTCGCCAAGATAGACGGAGTCGTAGATGTTCCGATCCATCGGATAGACGGCTGTCAGGAAACGGTTCATCTCCTGTACGGCATTGGCCATCAGCACAGCTTGGAAGTTATCGCCGTATTTCAGTCCGCTGCAGATGCCGGCTGCGATGGCATAGACATTCTTCAGCACAGATGAATACTCGATGCCGACGACGTCACTGGATGTCTTGGTCTTGATATAGTCGCTAGACAGCACGTCGCAGAAAGCCTGAGCCTTATCACGGTCAGCACAGCCGACTGTGAGGTAGGAGAGACGTTCCAGGGCTACTTCCTCAGCATGCGAAGGACCGCCAATACAAGCAAGATTCTCATAGGGTACGTCATAGACCTGATGGAAATACTCAGAACAGACGAGGTTCTCGTCAGGCACGATACCCTTGATAGCTGTGAGGATGAACTTATCACGCAGGCGCGTCTTAAGCTTCTTCAGATGGCTCTTGAGATAAGGCGACGGTGTGACGAAGACAAGTGTGTCGTACTGTTGGACAATACGGTTCAGGTCACTGTCAAAGTAGATCTCGTCTGTATTGAAGTGTACGCTGGTGAGATAGGCAGGGTTGTGGCCAAGGCGACGAAAATCCTCGATACGGTCATCGCGCCGCATATACCAGCCGATGTGGTGAGTGTGTCCCACCACGATCTTGGCTATCGCCGTTGCCCAGCTACCGCCACCGATAATTGCTATCCTACCACAGTCGTACATATTTCAGGTACGGATTAACTCGTACTTATTTGTTTGCTGCCTCAATCCACTTGGCAATGTCATCGACAGAGGGCTTCTGCATCTCGAGCTTGTATTTCTTGACGATATCGCCAATCTTCTGCTGCAGTCCCTGCGCCTTCTCATCCTTGATGTTCTGGATGAGGTTGAAGCCAGCCTTACGGAGCACGGGTACCCATTCTTCTGATACACCGATCTCTGCCCACTCGGCAGGTGTGCTCTGAGGAATCTTCTTCTCAGGTTTCATCTGGGGGAAGAACAGTACCTCTTGGATGAAGGTCTTACCTGTCATCAGCATGACCAGACGATCGATACCGATGCCGATACCGCTGGTGGGAGGCATGCCATATTGCAAGGCACGCAGGAAGTCCTGATCGATGATCATGGCCTCGTCGTCGCCCTTGTCAGCTAATTTCATCTGTTCTATGAAGCGCTCCTCTTGGTCAATGGGGTCATTAAGCTCTGAGTAGGCGTTGGCCAGCTCCTTACCGTTCACCATCAGCTCGAAGCGCTCTGTCAGTCCTGGCTTTGAACGGTGCATCTTCGTCAGCGGCGACATCTCGACAGGATAGTCGGTGATGAAGGTAGGCTGGATGAAGGTGCCCTCGCAGAACTCGCCAAAGAGCTCGTCGATGAGCTTACCCTTACCCATGGTCTCATCTACATCCATGCCTTTTGAGAGACAGAATGCACGAATCTCCTCCTCGCTTTTACCGTCGCAGTCGAAACCTGTCTTCTCTTTGATGGCATCGAGGATGGGCAGACGACGATAAGGAGCCTTGAATGATACGATGTTACCATCGATCTCGCGCTCGGGCTTGCCGTTGACGGCGATACAGATGGTCTCCAACAGTTTCTCTGTGAACGACATCATCCAATTGTAGTCCTTATATTGCACATAGAGCTCCATGCAGGTGAACTCTGGGTTGTGGTTGCGGTCCATACCTTCGTTGCGGAAGTTCTTGCCTATCTCATAGACACCCTCGAAACCGCCCACGATCAGGCGCTTCAGATAGAGCTCAGTAGCGATACGCATGTACATATCTTGATCCAAGGCATTGAAATGCGTGATGAACGGACGGGCAGAAGCACCGCCTGCAATCATCTGCAGGGTAGGCGTCTCAACCTCAGTATAACCAGCTTCATCAAGCACCTTGCGGAGGGTTCGGATGACGGTTGCACGCTGCAGGAAAGTGTCCTTCACACCGTCGTTTACCACCAGGTCGACATAGCGCTGGCGATAGCGCAACTCAGGATCGTCGAATTTATCGTAGGCCACACCGTCCTTGTATTTCACGATGGGCAGGGGCTTCAGACTCTTTGAGAGCAGCTTCAGCTCTGAGGCGTGGACGCTGATCTCACCCGTCTGTGTGCGGAATACCTTTCCCTTGACGCCGATGAAGTCACCAATGTCAAGCAGGCGCTTAAATACATTATTATATAGGTCTTTGTTCTCACCCGGACAGATGTCGTCGCGAGTGATATATACCTGGATGCGGCCCTTGGAATCCTGAAGTTCGGCGAAGCTGGCCTTTCCCATTACGCGACGGCTCATCATACGGCCGGCAATCACGACCTCGCGCTCATCGCCGTCGTTGAAACTGTCCTTGATTTCCGTGCTGAAAGCATTGGTGGGATATTCTGCAGCGGGATATGGGTCGATACCCATGTTGCGCAGTTCTTGCAGGCTCTGCCGTCTGCCGATTTCCTGTTCACTAAGTTCTAAAACGTTCATCTTTTTCTCAAATATATTTGCATTTATGGGTGCAAAGTTACGAAATTCTTGCGAAAAAAGCAAGGATAGGGTAAATATTTGCAAAAAAAAGTGCAAAGATTTGTGCGGTATGGAAAAAATGTTTATATTTGCATCAATAACTAAACCTTTTAGCAAACAATCTCAAGAAAATGGAAGAGTATAACATCAAATCGAAGGTCGTAGGCGTTGACATCAGCAACGAGAGTACAACGTATGCACTTGTTGACATCCGTGGCAATATTCTTGCCGAGAGTTCCTTTAATACCGAGGACTACCCTGTGATAGAGCAGTTCGTGTCGGCCCTTAGTGAGAAAATCGTGATGCTGGTGGAAGAAAACGGCGGTTATGAGACGATTCGTTCCATCGGTGTCAGTGCGCCCAGTGCCAGCTCGGTGTCGGGGTGTATCGAGAACGCTGCGAATCTTCCTTGGAAAGGCGTTGTGCCTCTGGCTGTGATGCTGCGTGAGCAGATCGGTCTGGCAGTAGGTCTCTCCAACGATGCCCATATCTCAGCCCTTGGCGAGCAGGCTTTCGGCAGCGCCCATGGTATGCGCAATTTCATCATCATCAGTCTTGGTGTGGGTTTAGGCAGCTGTTTCTTTGCAGAAGGGATAGAGCATCAGGGGCATCTGGGATATGCCGGTGAGTTTGGCCATACGTGTGTCATGGATGGTGGCCGTCAGTGTGGCTGTGGTCATCTTGGATGCTTGGAGGCTTATGTTGGTGCTAAAGGTATTGTCATGACAGCTCAGGAACTGATGAACGAATCAGATCGTGACACCCTTATGCGTAGTCTGCCGAAGCTCTCGCCGCGTACGATTGCTGAGTGCTGCGATAAGGGCGACGAGATGGCCATCGAGGTCTTCCGCCGTACAGGTTATATGCTGGGAATTGGACTGGCTAACTATGCTTCGATTGTCGATCCTGAGGCGATTATATTTACGGGTGGTATATCCCATGCGGGCCACTGGCTGCTGGATCCTGCCTATGAGTCGTTTGAGAGCCACGTGTTTGGCAATCTGCGTGGGAAGGTGAAGCTTCTCACTTCAAAGTTAAATGACCGAGAGCGTGACGTGCTGGGGGCGAGCGTCCTTGCATGGAGTGTTCCGGAGTATTCTCTGTTTAAGTAAATGGATGTAGAAAAGATACGAGAGATAATCAACGATAAGCCGAATTTGAGTACCGCCCTCGGGATGGATTTCATATCCACACCCGAGGACGATACGTGTATGGCACGTATGGAAGTCGATGAGCGTAATCGTCAGCCCTTTGGCTTCTTGAGCGGCGGTGCCTCGCTGGCGCTGGCGGAGAATGTGGCAGGGGTTGGCTCCTCATCGCTCTGTCCAGGCTGTGCCTGTGTGGGCATTGAGGTCAGTGGCAGTCATGTGAGGGCTGTCGCTGAGGGGGATACGGTGACGGCTTTTGCCCGTCTGCTCCATAAGGGCACCACCCTCCATGTGTGGAATGTGGATATCACGAACACGGCAGGGGAACTCATCTCCAATGTCCGAGTTACCAACTATGTCATAAAGAGCAAGAAATGATGTCTGGATTCGCTATCTATCGTTTGCCGCATGCAGACACAGCTACCATCGTAAGACAGAAAGATGGCCTGCCTGCCGAATTCCGTTCATGCACGGATCTCAATGGGCGCAGCGGCTTTGTCGTTGCCCCTTTCGAAGTCAGGAGTGACCAGCCTATTCTGCTCATCAGACCTGACGAGGTGGAGCATGTTCGCGTAGCCGATATTCCTCTCGATGAAGGCGAGCCTGTCACTTCGTCTGTATTACGTGATACCAGAGCCTATTACTCGATCGACTTTGCCAATTTCCATGCCCAGTTAGAGCAGGGGATCTTCCGTAAGATTGTGCTGGCCCGTTGCTCTGATGAGACCACACCCGTTCCGCTCTCGCCGATGACGCTTTTCCGTCGTGCCTGCAGTCTCTATCCCCGTATGTTTATCTCATTGGTGGATACTCCGAAAAGTGGCTGCTGGCTGACGGCAACACCTGAGATCTTGCTGGAGGGTGGGGGACATCATTGGCAGACCATCGCCCTGGCTGGTACGATGAAGCTGGAAGGAGAACATCTGAAGGGTGAGGGCGAGACCTTGAACTGGGCGACGAAGAATATCCAAGAACAACGTTATGTCGCCACCTATATTGCCGAGTGCCTTGAACAGTTCACGCGCGACTTCCGAGAGGAGGGTCCTTACACTGTGCGTGCTGCCAATCTCGTGCATCTGCGGAGCGACTTCAGCTTCACCCTGCCTGCCAGCGACCGTATCGGCGACCTGCTGCAGCAACTCCATCCCACGCCTGCTGTCTGTGGACTGCCCAAGCGTGATACTTTCCGATTCATCGTGGGTAATGAGCATACCCCGCGCCGCTATTACAGTGGATTCATGGGCATGCTCGCCCCTGAGACACAGACCCATCTCTACGTGTCGCTACGCTGTATGAATATCGAGGGCAGCACCTATCACCTCTATGCTGGTGGCGGACTCTTGAAGGGTAGTACGGAAGAACAGGAGTGGCAGGAGACAGAAGCCAAACTTGAAACAATGAGAAGATGTATAGCGACAAAGATCATGTAAACATCCTGACGGCATTGCTCGTTGCTCATGGCATCCGTCATGCCGTCGTCTGCCCAGGCAGTCGTAATGCGCCTATTGTGCATAATCTGACGACATGTCCTGATATCGCCTGTTATCCAGTTACTGATGAACGCTCTGCGGGTTTCTATGCCCTGGGAATGTCGCAGGCTCTCAAACAGCCGGTAGTCGTCTGCGTCACTTCTGGCACAGCCCTTCTGAATCTTGCTCCTGCCGTTGCGGAAGCTTGGTATCAGCATCGGTCGTTGGTCGTGATCTCTGCAGATCGTCCGTCACAATGGATTGACCAGCTCGATGGTCAGACGCTGCCACAGCCCGATGCCTTGGGACGATTCGTCAAGCGGGCCGTCTCGTTGCCAGAGCCTCGTGACGACGAGGAGCGCTGGTATTGTAACCGTCTTGTCAACGAGGCGCTCATCGTGCGCGATGCCCCTGTTCATATCAATGTCCCCATTACGGAGCCGCTTTTCGGCTTTAGTGTGGCAGAGTTGCCCGTAGAACGGAAGATAGAGTGGTTGCCTGCTGACATCTCTCCGACGACGCTGAGTCATGTCACTCGCATGTTCCTCCAGGCTAAGCGCCCCATGCTGGTTGCAGGACAGCCCATGAATCCGAATCTCGATGAGGCTGTGTCGTTGGTAGAGGATCGTGAGGACTATGTGCCCGACTTCGTGCTCTATATCGGTGGTTCTATCGTGAGCAAACGGGTGAAGCGTTTTCTGCGTAAGGCGCGCGAGACGTGGGTGGTCAACGAGACTGGTGAGGTGACGGATACCTTTATGAATCTGACACATGTCGTCCAAGGTGATGGTGAGGCGGTAGCAGACCATATCCGCTTCATGATGGTGATGGAGCCCCATCCGTTTGTGCAGCAATGGGATGCCCTGCTTGCCAGCGTGCACCATCAGGCAGAGACTTACGAGCCTACTTATTCGCAGATGGCTGCTGTGAAATATTTTGAGCGTCAGGTGGGCGATGCTGTCATCCACTATGCCAACAGTTCTGCCATCCGCCTGGCCAATATCTTTGCCCAGCGCACCGTCTGGTGCAATCGTGGGGTGAATGGTATTGAGGGATCTCTCTCTACGGCAGCAGGCTTTTCCGTGGTCAGTTCGGAGCGCGTGTTCTGCGTAATTGGCGACCTCAGTTTCTTCTACGATCAGAATGCCTTGTGGAACCAGAACCTTGGCGGTCGTTTCCGCATCCTGCTGCTCAACAACGGCAAGGGGGGCATCTTCAATATGTTGCCAGGTTTGGAACAGAGTCCTGCCCGCGACCAATATGTGTCAGCAGCGCACCACACGACGGCAGCGGGCGTCTGTCAGGCTAACGACATCGTCTATCTCTCTGCCAGCGATATGCCTCAGATGCGGGAAGGGATTGACACCTTATTAAATATGGAGAGTGAGCGCCCCGTATTGTTGGAGGTCTTTACAACGGCGACTGCCGACGAACATGCATTAAAAGACTATTATCAAACATTGAAGATATGAAAAGAGAATGGAAAGAGATAAGGAAGTTCGAGGAGATTCTCTTCGACGAGTATAACGGCATCGCCAGGATTACCATCAATCGTCCTCGTTACCGTAACGCCTTCACCCCCAAGACTACCTGGGAATTGTCACAGGCGTTTGCGCAGGTGCGTGAGATGCAGGATATCAGTGTGGTTATCCTGACGGGTGCGATGTCGGAGGTGCCTGAGGGCAAGACCATCCGCGACGTGAAACATGCCTTCTGTTCTGGTGGTGATATGCATGTGAAGGGGCGTGGCGGCTATATCGACGACGAGGGTGTGCCTCGCCTCTCTGTGCTCGATGTGCAGATGCAGATCCGCCGTCTGCCGAAACCCGTTATCGCGATGGTAAATGGTTATGCCATCGGTGGTGGTCATGTGCTCCATCTGGTCTGCGACCTGACGATTGCCTCCGAGAATGCCATCTTCGGACAGACTGGCCCTAAGGTGGGCTCCTTCGACGCTGGCTTTGGCAGCAGCTATCTGGCTCGTATCGTTGGCCAGAAGAAGGCACGTGAGATATGGTTCCTCTGCCATCAGTATTCAGCCAAGGAGGCTGAGGAGATGGGAATGGTGAATAAGGTCGTTCCCCTGGAACAGCTCGAAGACGAGTGCGTCGAGTGGGCTGAGACGATGATGCAGCGCTCCCCGCTGGCGCTCCGTATGATCAAGGCAGGACTCAATGCCGAGCTCGACGGTCAGGCGGGTATTCAGGAACTTGCTGGCGACTGCACGATGCTCTATTACTTCCTCGACGAAGCACAGGAGGGAGGCAAAGCCTTCCTTGAGAAGCGCAAACCCGACTTCAAGAAATATCCCAAGTTGCCATGACCTATAGCATTGAGGAGCGTACGCTCCATTTCAAACAGCCTGCTGGCACGTCGCGTGGCGTTTACACCACACGCACCAGTTGGTTCGTGACGCTGACGGAGGGTGAGCGCACAGGCATGGGCGAGTGTGCACCACTCCCTGATCTCAGTTGTGATGCCATACCTGGCTATGCGAAGGTGCTCGACCGTTTCTGTGCGGCGCTTTGTCATACAGGTGTTCTCGACGATGAAGCGCTTCGCGACTATCCCTCGATGCGCTTTGGACTCGAGACGGCTCTCCTGCATCTCCAGCGCGGAGAACGGTTGTTCGACAATGCCTTCAGTCGCGGTGAAGAGGGTATCCCCATCAACGGTCTGGTGTGGATGGGCAACCACGAAGAGATGCTGCAGCGCATGGAGGAGAAGCTGGAGAAAGGTTTCCACTGTGTGAAACTGAAGATTGGGGCCATCGACTTCGACCAGGAACTGGATTTGGTGAAGCGTATCCGTGAACGGTTCTCTTTCCATGAGATACAATTGCGACTCGATGCCAACGGCGCCTTCCCTTTCGATGAGGCGCTCTATAAACTCGAACTGTTGTCGCAGTATGCCATCCATAGCATCGAACAGCCTATCAAACAAGGACAATGGGCGCTGATGGCGGAACTCTGCCGTGAGTCACCCCTGCCGATAGCGCTCGATGAAGAACTCATCGGCGTCAACGACCCAGAGATGAAGGGCCACATGCTGAACATCATCAAGCCCCGTTATATCATCCTCAAGCCCTCGCTGCACGGAGGTATGCAGGGTTGTCGTGAATGGATCACTGCTGCCCGTGAGCACGGCATAGGCTCGTGGATTACCTCTGCGCTCGAAAGCAATGTCGGACTGGATGCCATTGCCCAGTTTGCTGCCGATGTCTATGGCGATGGCATCACGATGCCTCAAGGCCTCGGCACGGGTCAGCTCTTCACAGACAATATCCCCATGCCGCTTGAGATTCGCGGTGAGAAACTATGGCGATGTCGTTAGAGGAATTCCTGGAAGTCTGGCACAACGACAGTCCTTTCGTGCAGGTACAGACGAGTGGCAGTACTGGCGCTCCCAAGCCGATGGCTGTGGAGAAGCGCCGGATGCTGGCCTCCGCCCGTATCACGTGCGACTTCCTTGGCTTGAAACCAGGCGATACGGCGCTGCTCTGCATGCCCCTCGACTATATTGCAGGTAAGATGATGGTGGTGCGTGCCCTTGAGCGCAGCCTCCGTCTTGTCAGCGTTCCCCCTTCTGGTCATCCTTTGGCCCACGAAACTGCGTTGTCTCAGGTCTTCGACTTCGCTGCGATGGTGCCGCTACAGGTCTATAACTCGCTTCAGGTTCCCGCTGAGCGGTCGCGTCTGATGCAGATCCGTCAACTGATTATCGGCGGTGGTGCCATCGACGATGCCCTGGCCGCTGCTCTGAAGTCTTTTCCCCATGCTGTGTGGAGCACCTATGGCATGACGGAGACACTCTCGCATATTGCCTTGCGCCGCTTGAACGGTCCTGAGGCCTCCGATTGTTATACGCCGTTCCCTTCCGTCCGCCTCAGTCTGTCTGCCGATGGTTGTCTGATTATCGAGGCACCCGCCGTCTGCGACGGACCACTCTTGACCAACGATATAGCTGAATTGCTGCCTGATGGTCGTTTCCGCATCTTAGGCCGCAAGGATAATGTCATTTGTTCTGGTGGCATCAAGATTCAGATTGAGGAGGTGGAGCGCCAGCTGCGGCCCCATCTGCAGTCACCTTTCCTCATCACCCGCCGTCCCGATTCCAAGTTTGGCGAGGTGTGCGTGCTGCTGACTGAGGGCGATGCTGCTGAGGCCAGCCTTGTGTGCGAGCGTGTGCTGCCCAAGTTCCACCAGCCCCGTCTGTGTCTCCACGTCGCCCGTATTCCCCTGACGGCTACGGGTAAGCCTGCCCGTCGTGAAGCCGAGCTGTTAGCTGCCCAGGCGTGATAAAAAAAAAAGGATAGGGCTACTCTCTCGAGCCGCCCTATCGCGATTAGTTAGTAATATGATTAGGTCTATTAAGTTGATTGGTATTTTCTTTATCAAGTCAGCCCTCCCTGTAGAAGTCAAGGGCTTCGCAAATCTCCTCTTTGGTTGCCGTCTGGTTGATGCGGATGTCTCCGATGCCGCCCAGTAGTGTGAAGTTGATGATGCCAGCCACGTTTTTCTTGTCGTGTGTCATCAGTTCCAGCAGGGTGGGGTAGTCATCACATGAGATGTCCATCTTCCCGTAGTGCGTTTGGATGAAGCGCACGGTCTGCCTCATTTTGTCCGTTGGGAATCCTGTCTTGATGCAACTCAGGTAGAGTTCGCAGATCAGTCCCCATGCTACGGCATATCCGTGCAGCACTGGTGTCCGCTGTAGTGCCAGCGACTCGAAGGCGTGTCCGACGGTGTGTCCCAGGTTCAGTGCCTTGCGGATACCTTTTTCTGTCGGGTCCTCCGTCACGATGCGCTCCTTCACGGCTACGCTGTCACCCACCATACGGCTCAGCAGCTTCAGGTCGGGCGCTTCAAGGTCGAAGTTCATCAGCTCTGCCCACATCGCCTCGTTGCTGATCAGTCCGTGCTTCAGCATTTCGGCATAGCCCGAACAGATGTTCTCCGCGTCGAGTGTCTTCAGGAACTGCGTGTCGAGGATCACGGTGCTTGCATTGTTGAAGACACCGATTTCGTTCTTCAGCCCCCTGAAGTTGATACCCGTCTTTCCGCCGACGCTCGCATCGACCATCGAAAGCAGGGTCGTGGGGATGTTGATGTAGTTGATGCCTCGCTTGAAGGTGGAGGCAGCAAAGCCTCCCAGGTCGGTCACCATACCACCACCTATATTTATTAATAAGGAGTGGCGTGTGCCGCCGCCTGCACCCAGTTCTTCCCAGACATGAGCTAGCGACTCCAGCGTCTTGTGGGTATCCGTCGCACCGATGGTGATACGCTTAGCACCCCGTAGTGCGGCAAACCCCTCCACAACAGGCAGGCAGCAGTTTCGGGTCGTCTCGTCGGCAAGTGTAAACACTTTGTCGTGCTCACAAGCCTCAATCGCCTCATTCAGCGACCTTTCGAGATTCTCAGCGATGACAACGTTTTGTTGATTCATTATTTTCTTTTAATGGCTGCAAGTCTGTCTGTTTCTTTTGCGGTGCAAAGATACGATTAAATATTGAAACAAAAGAATAAAATTAAGAAAATTTTCTTACTCATTAAACTTTTCCGCTGTTTCTGCGTCAAAAGGTCATAAAATAAACACGCTAAATGAAGAAAATATTACTTCTGACTGCCGCGTTGATGATGGCAGTCACGATATTTGCCCAGCGTACGATATCGGGCAAGGTTGTTGAACAGGATACGCAGGAGGCCGTCATTCAGGCCACAGCTGCTATTCTCAGCGGCGAGAAGGTAGTGGCCAACGCATTGACGAATACCAATGGCGGCTTCTCGATCAAGGCTCCCCGCGACGGAAGATACACCCTGAAGATCACCTATGTAGGTTTCAAGACCTATACCAAGCAGTTCACCATCCGCGACGGCAAGGATTTTCATGCCGGCACCATCACCCTCGAGCCCGATGCCATTATGCTGAAAGGCGCCACGGTGACGGCTCGTGCCTCGAAGGTGACGCTCAAGGCCGATACCTTTGTATATAACGCGAGCGCGTTCCGCACGCCCGAGGGCTCGGTTGTCGAGGAGCTCGTCAAGCGTCTGCCTGGCGCTGAGGTCAGCGACGACGGTTCCATCAAGATCAATGGCAAGGAGGTCAAGAAGATCCTCGTCGATGGTAAGGAGTTCATGACGGGCGATACCAAGACGGCCCTCCAGAACCTGCCTACGAACATCATCGACCGTATCAAGGCCTACGACCAGCAGAGCGACCTCTCACGCGTCAGTGGCATTCAGGACGGTGAGGAGGAGACCGTGCTCGACTTCGGTATCAAGCGTGGCATGAACAAGGGTATCATGGCCAATGTCGATCTCGCCGCAGGCACGCAGCACCGTTATTCAGGCCGAGGCATGGGAGCCGTGATGCAGAACAATACCCGCGTGATGCTCTTCGCCCGTGCCAACAATGTCAACGACATGGGCTTCCCTGGCGGTGGCGGCGGTGGCCGATGGGGACAGCAGCGACAGGGACTGAACGCCGCCAAGATGCTCGGCGTGAACTTCAACTACGAGAAGAAGAATAAGCTCAAGTTCGACGGTAGCGTGCGCTGGAATCATACCGACGGTGATCAGCTCGCCCGTCGCACCAGTCAGCAGATCTACGATGCGCAGACCACCGTGTTCAGCAACAGCCTCACGCAGAACTATTCGCGCACCAACAGCTGGAACGGACAGATGCGCATCGAGTGGATGCCCGACACGATGACCAACATCCTGTTCCGCCCCACCTTCCGCTATAACTCCAACGACGGCATGGACCTCAGCGACGAGGGCACCTTCGACAAGGACCCCTACCAGCATGTCGCCAATCCGCTTGATGAGATCAACACCCTCATCAGTCTGGGTATCGTCAAGAACACCCGCGATCAGGACAATGTCAGCTACAGCGACTCCAAGAACCTCGGCGGTATGCTCCAGCTCAACCGTAAGCTCAGCACCACAGGCCGTAACATCACCCTCCAGCTCAACGGCAACTGGGGTAATGGCGAAAGCCGCTCCATCAGCAACAGCTTCGTGCAGTTCTACCAGCTCGCCAAGGACTCCTCCAACCTCATCCGCCGCTATAACTTCACCCCGACGAAGAACTGGAACTACCGTGCCCGCCTCACCTACAGCGAGCCCATCTTCCGTCAGGTCTATCTCCAGTTCATCTATCAGTTCCGCTACGACTATACGAAGAGCGACCGCGGCACCTACGACTTCAGCAAGTCCAAGATCATACCGTCGCCCACCTGGTGGGAACCCGACTACCGTTCCTGGGATCCGTTCCTGCAGCCCTATCAGCCCATCGAACCCTATCTCGATAGCAACCTGAGCCGATTCTCGGAGTACAAGAACTATACCCACAACCTCGAACTGATGCTCCGCATCGTGCGCAAGACCTTCAACTTCAACGTCGGCGTGCGCCTCATCCCGCAGCGTTCTCACTTCCTGCAGGACTATCAGGGACTGCATACCGACACCACGCGTACCGTCACCAACATCACGCCGACACTCGACTTCCGCTGGAAGCGCTCCGAGGTCAGTCAGCTGCGCGTGCAGTATAATGCCAACACCAGCCAGCCCTCGATGAGCGACCTGCTCGATATCACCGACAATAGCGACCCGCTGAACATCCGCAAGGGTAACCCAGGACTGAAACCCTCGTTCACCCAGAACCTGCGTATCTTCTACAACAACTATACCCAGCGCCGCCAGCGCTCCATCGCCACCTGGGCAGGCCTGAACACCACGAGCAACGCCATCAGCAACAAGGTGACACTCGACAAGTCCACGGGTGCCCGCATCACGCAGCCAGAGAATATCAACGGCAACTGGAACGGTTATGCTGGTATGGTCTTCAATACCGCCATCGATACGGCAGCCTTCTTCAATGTCAACACCTTCACCAACGTCGGCTTCAACCACTACGTCGGTTATGCCAGCGTCGATATGAAGAGTGAGTCGCAGAAGAGCGTTACCAACTCGCTCTCCCTCAATGAGCGCCTCGCAGCCAGCTACCGCAATGAGTGGCTCGAGATCGAGCTCAACGGTTCTGTCGGCTACACCCGTTCGCGTAACGACCTGCAGGAGAATAACAACCTCGACACGTGGCAGTTCGCCTATGGCGGTATGATAGGCGTCACTGCCCCCTGGGGTACCGCCCTCACCACCAATATGAACATGCAGAGCCGTCGTGGCTACAACGATGCCTCGATGAACACCAACGAGCTCATCTGGAATGCCCAGCTGTCGCAGAGCTTCCTCAAGGGCAAGCCCCTCACCATCTCGCTGCAGCTCTACGATATCCTCCATCAGCAGTCAGCGCTCACCAGCGTTGTCTCGGCCATGGGGCGTACTGATACGGAGTACAACTCCATCACGAGCTACGCCATGCTCCACGTCATCTATCGTCTGAACCTCTTCGGCGGAGCCAAGAGCATCTTCGGTGGTCGAGGCCCTGGTGGTCCTGGCGGTCCCGGTGCTCGTGGCGGGCGCCCAGGCGGTGGTCGCCCAGGTGGAGGCTTCGGCGGCGGACGTCGCTGGTAACGACACCGACACACTCAAAATACATATTTTTATCCTCAAAAAGGGCAAAATCGCGACGGAGAATCCCCTCCGTCGCTTTTTTTCTAAACTGTCATCTGTCATTTGTCATTACAGAGTAACTTCTCTTATGCGAATAATCTTTGAAAGACAATGAAATTTGCTTGAATATTTGGAACTTTCAGAAAAAGTCCTTATATTTGCAGCGGAAACTATAAATGTCAGCAGAATGAGTACACAAGCCATGACAGAACAGATCGCAGAATACTTCAAGACGCAACCCGTTTTGAAGGCTTGGCTCTTTGGCTCCTTTGCCAGAGGTGAAGAAACTGCTGATAGCGATGTGGACATTCTTGTAGAGTACGATAAGAATGCCCGCATCTCCCTGCTTACGATTTCCCACATGATGGGCGAATTGGAAAAGAGTACAGGTCGACGTATCGACTTGATAGAAGATGGCTGCCTGCTACCCTTTGCCGTCGAGTCTGCCAATCGTGATAAAATATTAATCTATGAGAGAAGAGTATAAAAATAATCATGTAGAACCCTAAAACGAAACTGCATATGGTAACATAACTGTAGAGATATAACAGACATATTGTGAAGCGTCCGCTTTGATTCTTGTTTCTGAAAATCGGCAAATTGGAAGAATCGGCAAGAGTAAAGTTGATGTTCACGCCTGCTGGCGTGGGCTCATTACTCGTTTAGGCCGATAAGGTGTTTGCCGATACCTCAGAAACGTAAGCGAAGTAATTTGCTCACGTTTTTATTTTTGTATCTACTAATATATAATTTATTAATAAACATGAATAACAAGATTAAAACAATTCTATTCACCTTGCTCATCCTAATGACTGGTACCAAGGCTTATGCTTATGACATTGAGGTCAAGAATGCCGATGGAGTAATAATTCTTTATAACTACATCAACGATGGTAAAGAATTGGAGGTTGCTTCTAGTGGTGGTCTTTATGTAGGTAATATTGTAATCCCTGATGATGTCACCTATATGAATAGAACTCGAAAGGTGACGAGTATTGGGGATAAGGCGTTCGATGGATGCTCTGGTCTGACTTCTGTCACCATCCCTAACAGCGTAACAACAATTGGGGATGAGGCGTTCTTTGGTTGCTCTCATCTGACCTCCATCACCATCCCCAACAGTGTGACGAGTATTGGGGGTGGGGCATTCGGTAGATGCAATCATCTGACCTCCGTCGCCATCCCCAACAGCGTGACGAGTATTGGGAGAAGTACGTTCTCTGGTTGCTCTGGTCTGACCTCCATCACCATCCCCAGTAGCGTGACGAGTATTGGTCAACAGGCGTTCTATGAATGCAAAGGTCTGACTTCTGTCACCATCCCCAACAGCGTGACGAGTATTGAGGATATGGTTTTCAAAGGGTGTTCTGGCCTGACCTCCATCACCATCCCCAACAGCGTGACGAGCATTGGGTGGGAAGCGTTCTGTGATTGTTCTGGCCTGACCTCCGTCACTATCCCCAACAGCGTGACGAGTATTGGGGTGAGGGCGTTCGATGGTGCAGATATTCCTATTGTTATTTCTCTTATCACAAATCCATTTGATATATACGAGAATGCATTTACAAAAAATACCTTCTTAAATTCCACCTTGTATGTTCCGAAAGGAACTATCAATAAGTATAAATCCACCGTAGGTTGGAAAGACTTTGTATTTATAGAAGAAGGCGATGGTAGTACAAATGGTGTCGCCAGCGTGAGGTCTTACGGTGTGATGATCCAAGCCTCAGAGGGATTCTTCAACATCTCTGGCTTAGAAGTAGGCACTCCCATTAGCGTCTATAACACAGCAGGCCAAATGGTCGGTTCCGCAAAAGCAGCTTCAGAAACAACAATAGTCAACACCACACTGCGCAGCGGAGAAATCGGAATCGTCAAGATAGGCGACAAGTCCGTTAAAGTGCTAATGAAATAATAATATCAGAAAAGAATATGTACAAATGAGGGCGTAGTCATTGCGGTTACGCCCTCTTGCTGGTCTTGTTTTCTAAACTGTCATCTGTCATTTGTCATTTTTGGGGATGATGCGGAAGTGGTCGTCGGGCAGTCTTTCGATGTGGCCTCGGCTTACCCACTGGTTCAGCATTGCGGCTGTTCCGTCTTCCTCCTTGCCATTGGCCAGCCGCATGTTGACGGCATCCTGATAGGTGAACACGCCATTGGCATCCGTCTTGATCTGTACCAGCAGATTGGAAGGTCCGCGACGAGAGGTCTTCACTTTGCAGTCGGCGTTACGAATCAGGTCACTGAAGAAGTGCAACTTCAGCCAGAGGTCGTAGTGCAGGCTCCAGCGGCAGAAACCCTCGATGGCTTTCTCCCAATGCATCCCGTTGGCAGCGTAGAGCAGACAGCCCTTTCGGAAGGCCGCCACTAAGGCGCGATGCCCCAGATTGTCGAGCACCTCATCACCCGACTTGATGACGAAGTCGTCGAGCTCTTCCTTCAGCCGATTTGCCATACGGATAGCCTGCCTGCAGGTCACTTCACCGTGAGCTTCGCGCAGCCTGTCGAGGAACGGCTTCAGCTCAGCGTCGTACTTGGCGTCGTACTTGCCGTGCTTGGGGATTGGAGCACCGATGCCGCGATCGGGAACTGTGGCCAGCGTGAGTCGGCTGATAGGCCCGTCAATCGCGCTGTTGCGCATGTAGTACGTCAGCTTGTTAAGCGTCGTCGAGGCATTGAAGTTGATTGACAGCGGACCTTGATAGGTGACACTCTGACTGCCCACACGCTCCTGACCGAAGGGGTTGTCCTCGTCGTCGGTCATCTTCAGATAGGTGAAAGGACAGTTAGGTCCGGGCTTCCAGCCCTCAACGGCGAACCATTGGTCGAACTCCGTCATACGCGTATAGATGATGCGGCCTTGCGAGTCGGACATCAGCTCTGCCAGTCGGGCTTTGGTGATATCGGCTGCCACGCTCCTGATCGACACGTTGGGGCGCTCGGGCTTATCCTTGTTCTGGTTCATGCGCCGATAGTCATCCTTGTACTTATCCAGCTCGACGCGGTTCACCTTGTCTATCTCTTTCTGAGGAGCTTCCAGATGCTTCAGCATGTGCTTCGTGCTGCTGTCCTTGCCGCCACCTGTGCCCGCTACGACAATACCGATGGCGCGAGGTTCACGAGGCGTACCGTCGATGTAGATGAAGCTGGCATCGCAGTACATACCCAACGGCGGGAACATCATCTGCGCGCAGGTATCCTTAGTATCAGCTGGAACCGGACCCGTAACGGCTTTGACAAAGCGAGGACGGGCGTTGTCCGAGAGTCTTGGCGGCACAGGACTGGCGTAGATGTCTGCCAGTGAAGCCTTATCGCCATAGATGACCGCAGTCGGCTCTTCGGTCTGGACCTTGCGCTTGGCGACCGTTTTAGCAGGAGTGACCTTGCGGCTCTGAGCAAATACCCGACGCTGGAATTGAGTCATCTTCTGGCTGTCGTCCGTGTACTTGGCGTAGAAGTCGGTCACCAGCTGCTGATACTCCTTCTCCTTGCTATACGCAGGAGCCAGTTCTTGCATGACACCCAGAAACTCTGCCTTCGTCATCAGTTGGGTGATACCTACCGACAGGATGGATTTCACGGCATTGTGGCGGCCGCCTTCTTCGTTCAGGTCGTTCACCGTGAGCCCTGTCTCTTTCAGACATTCCTTGACGATGAAGCGGGTGCGCTCGTTGGGAGCCAAAGCCTCCGTCTTCTGGTCGCTGGCAGCGGGAGCAGTCCTGACCGTCTCGGGCTTCTTCAGCGGACGACCGTCCACATCGAGTCCACGCATCAGGAAGGCTTCGCGGCGTTCCTCCAGCTCCTCGTCCGAGAGTGGTTGCAGCCATCGCTCAGACCGATACACTTCGTCGCCAGTCATCAGGATGAGGCGTTCTGGGGTAAAGCATTGTGCGTCGGGTTCTACGCCGAGGTCATCGCCCAGATCGCTGCAGAACTGCCGCTGTGCCTCCTCGATGGTCTTCCCCTTGGGCATCAGGATCCAGATGTGAGCCTTCGGGCGGCGCGTTGAGTACTCGATGTAGAGCACGCTGTCCTGCCAGTCGCTCATCTCGTCTCTGTTCATCTCCAGCGCACGTTCGATAGCCAACGGCGCCTTCTCTGGGTCGTCGATATCAACGCAGGTCTTATGGGTGAACGCCTCTGGCAGGATGTCCTCCTGTGCCCGATGATTGTTGCGGAAGGCCGAGTAGTGCGGACAAGCGTAGGGCAGTTCCCAGAGCTTCACGTTCTCGTTGAAACTCTCTCGTAGCTGTCCGACGGTCCTCTTCACGTCGTCGCGCTCCAGCGTGGTTAATACTTGCTCAGCCGTTGCTGGCCAAGCGCTGTTAAGGGTCTTACACTCTTCAGTGACATTCCCGGAACAATCCCGCATGCGGGGATTGATTGAAAAAACAAAATTCTTATTCATACTCAAACTATTTTATAATTAAAATTTCCAAATCCCATTTGCGCCCTGTCGAGCGCTCTTTTCGAATGCAAATTTAAGCATAATAATTGGTACGCAGAAATATATGCACGATAAAGGAACGCGCTGAATACCAATTAATTATAAAATAGTGTAACGAGGTGTAAAGGGGTGTAACGAGTAGGTGTAACGAGGTGTAATCCCAAAGCGTTTATGAGCGCTTTCGGCCGCTGTTTATCTTCGAGCTGTCGTTTCTTCGATAGTATTCTCTCATGTCTTCCCATTCGCCGATTCCATTGCGGTACTGGAAGGTGTTTTTCAAGGTCTCTTTCAGAGTGTCCATCGTTTCATTCCTCGAAACGTGCTGAAGGTCGTTGGATGCAGTATCAATGATCTGGTGAGCCTTCATCCAGCCCACGAACTGGGTATCGACGGTGCTCACCAGCCAGCCGATACTCAGGAAGAACTCTTGGGCGGCCTTTGCAAACTGCTTCGGCCCCAAGCCCATCTTGTCGGTTTTCCGAAGGGCTGTGGCGATTGTCGAGTCGTCGAGGTTGTCGTGGAATATCTTGGGTGCAGGAGTCGGTGGGATATACAGGCGCTGAGGCGGCTCGGGCATCTCGTTCTGAGGCGTAGTGGCCGATTGCTGCGGGAATCCAGACTTTGTCCGCTCCTTCTTCACCTCGTTGATCTCTGCCACGTAATCCTCGTCATCCTTCATCACGTAGAGGGCATAGGCTATGCAGCGCCAGAATTCCTCAGCAGGCAATTCCGGGCTTCGCAGCCGCTCCAGCAACGCATCGGGAGGCCAGGGAAAACCGTCTATGACTATCCTCTTATCCGATACCATATCTGTTCTTCCACATCTGGCTGTTCATGTGCTCTGTGGCACGATCCAAGAGGTCTTCCCACTTATCGTCCTTCTCAGACGACCGATGATGTACGAATCTCAGCTTATCGCCAGCCCCGATGAACTGCTGGTCGAGTGCTCGCATGCAGCCGACGATGGTGTTCATAAAGGCTTGCGGGTCTTCGTCGAGACGTGCCCTGAACTCGATGTTGCCTATATATGGTTCGTACTCAGAAGCATCTCTGATTTTCACCCTCACCAAGTGCTCCACGCTGGCAGAAGGGTCGAACTTGACGTAGATCTTTACCGTATCGTCATATATGTCGGGTCTGACATACGGCGTCGAAGTGCAGCATCGCAGGCCCAGACGCTCCATAGCGAATTTCAGATTCCAGATCTTGCTGGCAGACTTCTCCCCCCACAGAGGAGGCATGCCTGGCATCACAGACGGGTCGTCGGAGGGGATGCTCGGCACGAGGCTCACGAAGTGTTCCAAGTCGATGAACGGATTGTTGGCGCCTATCAGCCCCAGCACGCGAATGTCGCGAACCTCGACTTTGTTCCATACAGCCGCCTCCGGCTGAAGGCGCTGCATGACTTGGCTTTGGTAGTCTGGGTCGGCTCCTTGGTTATATTTCAGCTCTTCCATCAGCCCCTCCTTGTTGCCGTAGTTCACCACCGGATGGCTGTGCGTGTCGATCTGATAACTGCCGTCGGCAGCCATCTTGTCTTCGGTAACAATCAGCGTCGCTACCTGAACGCCCACCATGCCTGCGGCGCAGATGATCTGATAGGGCTTGTCGGCTTTCAATAACTGAGTCTGTATCATGTCTTCGTTTTTATTATAGGACTATTGTGTGCAAAGGTACAAAGAAAAAATGAAAGGAGAAAGAAACATGAGGGGAAAATGATCGTGCAATGACAAATGACAGATGACAGTTTAGAAATAAAGGGGGGTATGTGTAAGAAGATGCCCGAGATGACCCTTGAACCGATATTCTTCTCTAAAAAATTAAATAGGTATATATCTATATAAATATATATATACTTATAATAATACATATATATAGTATATTTATACATAATATTCATATTAAAATCTAATCACGACGCGGATTTGCCTTGCTACGGGCCTTAATATTAAACTGTCATTTGTCATCTGTCATTTTAGCGACGATAACGCGCCGTTATTCGGTGATAAGTTTTCATTATTCAGCGATAACCAGCCTTGCTCTGATGGCGCATACAGGGACGCCCTTTTTATGCGAAAAAAAGTGATTTTATGTGTGCTTTTTTGGGCGAAAAATTTGGTAATATCAGGAATTTTTTGTACCTTTGTACCATAATAAAAAAGGCGGGAAAGAGGGCACCCGATGTAGATTGTCCTTAATAATTTAATACCATTTAAAAACTTTTACAAACTTATGATTGAACTTTATCTATCAAAGGTGACCGAGAATTCGGAATCTGAACAGGCGGGTAAGCTGTATGCCCGCGTGAGTTACAAACAGGCGATGGACATCCACGACATGGCCCATCACATGGCGGAGCACAACACGGCCTTCTCCGAGGGCTTGATTGTCGGCGTGCTGACCGACTTCGTGAAGTGTACGCGTGAGATGGTGCTCGCAGGCAACACCGTGAAGGTGGGCAACCTGGCTATCTTCAAAGCCACAGTGGAGGCCAATGCGCTCGACACGCTCTACGACGCTGAGCAGGACAAGGTGGCCTCGGCTACCATCGGCACGCTGGCCGAGGGTCAGAAGACGGGTCCTGACGTGAGGGTAGTGAAGCTCCTGGCACAGTCAACGGGCGACTTCACTCGCGAGGAGCTCAAGAAGGACGTGAAGCTGGCTTGGAGTGACAAGACCAAGGCTGAGATTGCGGCTGCGAAGGGTGAGACCTCGACCAGCTCAGGCTCTCAGGGCGGCTCTCAGAGCGGTGGCTCGACCGACAACACTGGCGGCAATCAGGGCGGTGGCTCGACCATTCCGGGCGAGGGTGACTGATTTAAAGGTAAAAAAGTAAAAAAGGGGGCGAGGGCTCCGGCTCTCCCCCCTTAGTTTACTGATTATTAAAAGCTAAAGCGTATGACGAAGAAAGAGACCTTTAAATGGATTGTGCAGATTATCGCCTCTATTGCGACGGCGATTCTGACGGCGATGGGAACGGTATCATGTATTGGGTACTAAACAAAAGAAAAGCGTTCTGGAGTTTGATTCCAGGACGCTTTTTTTGTATTGAGGGCGTTCGCATCAAGTTTTTCGCTGAATATTTTCGGAGATTCCCAAAAAAACTGTATCTTTGCATCCAAAAAAATAAGATATGGCAGAGCTTTTCAATGAAGAGGCATTGCAGGCACTTGACGACAAGAGCGAACTCAAGGAGATGCCGCGGGTGGCTTCGCCTGCCTTGTGGCTGATACTCACATCACTGCTGACGATCTGTGCCATCGCACTCTTCTGGTGCATCTTTGGCAAACTCAACTATACGGTCAATGCCACGGGCGTGGTATTCCCGTTTGCAGAGGCCCGACCGATCTCCGTTCCTTTCGAGGGGACGGTGCATCATGTCATTGCTACCAATGGCCAGAAGGTGGCTGCCGGGGACCCGATCGCCAGTGTCCGCTCGCAGTTGGCCACCACCACGCTGACATCGCCTGAAAGCGGTGTCGTGCTGACATCAAAACCCGCCGAGACCAAGTTCGTGGCGCGTGAGCCTGTGGTCTGGATCCTGCCTCAGGAGCTGCAGTTGCACGAGCGCGAGGTCTTGGCCTACGTGCCGTTTGCCCATCTCCGTAAGGTGAAGATCGGCGCCAAGGTGCAGGTGACGCCTGCCGACCTGGAGCGCGAGAAATGGGGCTACGCCGTGGGTACGGTGACGGGTATCGAGCGCTATCCCACAGCCCGTCAGGCTGTAGCCCAGCGTCTGAAGCTGGCCGAGCTGGCTGCCATCATCCCTGCCGAACAGCCTGTCTATGAGGTGCGCATCGTGCTGGATCGGGGCGACAACGGACTGGTGTGGAGCCGCAAGAAGAGTCAGAAGATGGCTGTCACCACGGGCATGCCCTGTAACGTGCAGATCATCTGGAGTCAGAAGTACGTGTGGGAGGTGCTGACAGGACGCGTGGAGAACATGTTGGAAACGTTGCAAGGAAAATAGCGCGTATGAAGAAGGTGCCGATGGTGATGCAGATGGAAGCCGTGGAGTGTGGCGCAGCCTCGCTCTCGATGATACTGGCCTACTATGGCAAGTGGCTTCCGCTGGAACAGGTGCGCGAGGCCTGCAGCGTGAGCCGCGACGGCAGTTCGATGAAGAACATCCTGCTGGCAGCCAGAAACTACGGGCTGGAGCCCAGCGCCTACAAGGTAAGCGCAGAGGGACTGGCCGGCATGGAGCCCGCCATCATCCATTGGAACTTTGAACACTTCGTGGTCTTCAAGGGCATGAAGCGGGGCAAGGCCTGTCTGAACGACCCTGGCATCGGCCCCGTGGAGGTGCCTATGGACGAATTCCGCCGCTCGTTTACGGGAGTGGCCATGACCTTTGAGCTGACAGATCGTTTCGAGCGCTCGGGCCACCAGACCAGCATCTTCTCTTATATCAGACGTAATATGACTGGCGCCTACGAGGCGTTCTGGATCACGTTTGTCTTTGCCCTGCTGGCGGCTTTTGTGTCGCTTTCGGTGCCTCTGTTCACGAGAGTCTTCTTCGATGAGATCCTTTCCGGGCGCAATGCCCAGTGGGCGAAGGTGTTCTTCTGCCTGCTGGCGATGCTGGCGCTCTTTAATCTCGTGGTGGTGCTCTGGCAGCAGCGCTACGCCAAGCGCATCGCCGGACAACTGGCACTGCGCAGCAACACCAATTTCCTGCGCCATCTGATGCGGCTACCGATGAGCTTCTTCGCCATGCGCTATGTGGGCGACCTGCAGCAGCGCCAGCAGCTCAACGAGACGATCACCCATTCGCTGGTCGAAGTGCTTGCCCCGCAGATCATCAATGTGATGCTGCTCGTGCTGTATCTCGTACTCATGCTGTCGTACAACTATACGCTGACGCTGATTGGCGTCGTGGCGGCTGTCCTGGACTTGGGCATCGTGCGCTACTATTCCAGTCGCCGTCTGGATATGGTCAGGAGCACACAGCAGAGCGAAGGCAAATATGGTTCCGCGACGGTCAGCTGTCTGGAGAACATCGAGAGCATCAAGGCCGCCGGAGCCGAGGAGGGGTTCTTCCAATACTGGAGTGGGCTGTGGGCGCGGAAGTTCAACAAGGAGCGCGAGATGCATATCCAGCAGAGCCAGATGAACCTGCTGCCCTCGCTGACGCAGAGCCTGCTGTCGATGGCGGTACTGCTGGTGGGTGCCTGGTATATATTGCAGGGCGATCTCTCCGTAGGTATGCTCATGGCCTTTCAGGGATTCATGACTGCCTTCATAGCGCCCGTTGACCAGATGGTACATGCGGGCATGCAGCTGGTGGAGATGCGCTCCCAGATGGAACGTGTGGAGGACGTGATGAAATATCCTGAAGACCGTCATGTCGAGGGTAGTGCGTCGGAAGAGGGAAAACTCCTGGGCGAACTGGAATTGCGTGATGTCAGCTTCGGATACAACCATCTGAATCCGCCGCTCATCGAGCATTTCAATCTGCATCTCAAGCCAGGCGAGTCGGTGGCCTTCGTGGGCAGCAGCGGTTGTGGTAAATCGACGTTGGCCAAGTTGATCTCCGGTCTCTACAAACCCTGGAGTGGCGAGATACTGTTCGACGGACGTCCCGTGGAGAGTATCCCCAACGATGAACTCACAGCCTCTGTGGCCGTCGTCAGCCAGGATATCACGCTCTTCGACGACACACTGGAACAGAATATCCGCATGTGGGACCAGAGCGTTGAGGACTTTGCGATCCGCATTGCCTGCGACGATGCCCAGTTGCACAGCGACATCGTGAAGCGCCCAGAGGGCTATGCCACCAAGGTGGTCAGAGGGGGACAGAACTTCAGTGGCGGCCAGTGCCAGCGCATCGAGATTGCTACGGCTCTGGCCCGTGAGCCGATGATCCTGATCATGGACGAGGCTACGTCGGCTCTGGATCCCACTACAGAGGATCACTTGATGAGACGTATCCGCGAGATGGGCATCACCCTGATTGTCGTGGCCCACCGTCTGTCGACCATCCGCGACTGCAGCCAGATCATCGTGATGGATCAGGGTAGCGTCGTGCAACAAGGCACGCATGAGGAGCTGATGCGCCAGGAAGGCAGGTATCGGGAATTAATGGAAAACAATTAAAAGAAACAGATAGAAGGGAGAACCTCAGATGAGCATTTTTTCCAGTCAGATAGAAAAGCGCAGGAAATACGACGCCACCACGCTCGCACGCGAGATGATGGAGGGAGCAGCCCGCATGGGTCTGCATTATAGAGGACCTGTACCCCAGACAGACCAGCTGGCCGTTCGTCAGGTGCTCAGTGCGCTGCAGGTCGAAGACTACGACCTGGAAGACGAGGATGTGATGCCCCTTGAGCAGCAGTTCTCCAACATCGTCCATGTCCATGGGATCATGAAGCGCAAGGTGGAGCTCAACGGCGGATGGTGGAAGGTGACCTGCGGGCCTCTGCTGGGGCGCACAAAGAGTGGCCATCTGGTGGCACTGCTACCCAAATGGACGGGGCGCAGCTACTACTATACTGACGAGGAGGGCAGAAGGCAGACGGTGACGCAACAGCGGATGGAGCACGACCTCGAGGCGGAGGCGTACGCTTTCACCAAGTCGCTGCCGCTGCACAAACTGAAAAAGCGCGAGGTCTTGGCCTTCATCCTGACTGCTGCCAACAGCCACAGCCTGCTTCACCTGGGTATGGCCGCCCTGATAGTGGTGCTTTTAGGCATGCTGGTCCCTGTGGCCAACAAGTTTGTATTCGACACCGTGATACCCGCTGGCAATCCTGCAGCCCTGGCTCCGATAGCCGGACTGCTGGCTGGTGCCGCAGTAGCCGTCATGCTGTTCACCTATCTTCGCAATCTCTATATCATCAGGGTGGAAAACATTCTGGAGATGAACGTGCACAATGCCGTCATGGCGCGACTGTTTCTCCTGCCGCCCAGATTCTTCCATAAATACAGCAGCGGTGAACTGACCTCTAAGATGAGTAACCTCACCCTGCTCTGCCAGCAAGTCAACGAGACGATTGTCGGCGCACTGCTGGGAGGCGTGCTCTCCATCGTCTATTTCGTCCAGGTGGGCATCTATGGCGGAAAGCTCCTGTTACCAGCAGCCACACTGTATGTCATTCAGGCACTGCTGACGGTGCTTTACTTCCGCACCGTTTCCCGTGTGCAGCAACGGTTCATCGGCAAGAACGATGCCCTCAACGGCATGGAGTGCAACCTGTTTTCGGGTATCCAGAAGATCAAGCTCACTGGCTCTGAGACGCGTGCCTACACCCAGTGGCTCAGCCGCTACACGCATACCACCCATATCATCTACAATCCCCAGTTCCAGCTGCGTATCTATCCTGCGCTGCTGGCGATGATGAGTGTGGTCAGCTTGCTGGTCATCTACTTCTTTACCCGCCGCCTTTCCATCGAGGTCAGTAATTTCATCGCCTTCACCTCGGCCTTCGGCATGTTGACAGCCGCACTCACCGAGATCACCCACCACATACCCGATATGGCCAAGATGGGGCCGCAACTCGACAGTATCATGGCTATTGCAGAAGCGGAGCCCGAGGTGTCGGGTTCCGCTGTGACGATAAACTCCCTTTCAGGCGATATCAGCATCAACAACCTGTCGTTCCGCTATCAGGACGATATGCCGCTGGTGATCGACGATCTGTCGCTCCACATCAAGGCTGGCGAATACGTGGGCATTGCGGGCAAGTCGGGATGCGGTAAATCCACACTGATGCGCCTGCTGCTGGGATTTGAGACACCTCTGCGTGGCAGTATCGCCTACGATCACTACGACCTGGCCAAGGCCGACAAGGGCGAACTGCGACGGCGCATAGGCTCCTGCCTGCAAAACGGCAGACTCTTCACAGGCGACATCTTCCACAATATCACCATCACTGCTCCCTGGGCTACTCACGACGATGCCTGGGAGGCACTGCGCATGGCCTGCATGTACGACGAGGTCAGCGCGCTGCCTATGGGACTCCACACCATCATCACCGAAGACGGTGGGGGATTCTCTGGCGGACAGAAACAGCGTCTGCTCATAGCCCGTGCCCTGATAGGGCGACCCAACATCCTCTTCTTCGACGAGGCCACCTCTGCGCTCGACAACATCAGCCAGAAGCAGGTGAGCGACAATCTCGACCGTCTGCACTGCACGCGTCTGGTCATCGCCCACCGTCTGAGCACCATCCGCCATTGCGACCGCATCATCGTACTCGACAAGGGCAAGATAGCCGAAGAGGGAACCTTTGAGGAACTGATGGCAAAGAAAGGGCTCTTCTACGAGATGAGTCTGCGACAATTATAGTATATAAGAAACCAGTAAACAAACGAAGATCCTATGCAGAAAAGAATATGGATTTCACTAACGATAGTACTGCTGTTGACAGCCTGCCGACAGCAGAGCCAGCCGAATGACTCTCAGGATACGAAAATAACGACTGACACCATCAGCCAGACAACGGGCTCACGGCAAGCCTCTGACAGTGCGGCGGTTCCCGCTTTCCAGACCATGGGTAAGGTGGTGGCTACGCACTATGCTGACGTGAAGTTTGAGATCGCGCTGCCCGTGCTGCGGATGATGGTGCATAACGGTGATCGCGTTCGCCAAGGACAACTGCTGGCAGAGCAGGATGCCACCAGGCAGACCAATGCCGTCGAGCAGCATCAGCGGGAGATAGACCAGGCGCATCTGCAGATGCAGGATGTCATTATCTCTCAGGGCTACGACCCAGAACATATGGACAAAGTGCCACAGCGCGTGCGCCATATTGCAGAGGTGAAGAGTGGCTTGCTGCTGGCTCAGAGCAAACTGGCTGCGGCCCGTCATGAGTTGAAGATAACCCGCGTGACAGCCCCCTTCGACGGTGTCGTGGCTAATGTCACAGCCCACGCAGGCCAGCTGGCACAGGTGGGTGACATCGTGTGCCGTGTGATCTCTCCGCAGCAGATGGATGTGGAATTCCGTATCATGGAGGCCGACCTCAGCCGATTCGGCATTGGCACGCGTCTTCAAGTGGTGCCTGTGGGCGACGAGCATACAGTCTATGAGGCCAAAGTGACTGAGGTCAATCCCATCGTCGATGCACAGGGAACCGTCATGCTGCGAGCTCATGTGAATACGCCACACCAACTCTTCGACGGCATGCACGTCTCCGTCACCCAAAACACCACGCAGCCATGAGGAAGACAGCTATCCTTATCCTGTTCTTTACGGCCGTAACAGCCTCCGCCCAACAGACGGTAAAGCTCGACATGGAGCGCGTCTTCCAGCTGGCCACAGACAGCAGCGTCACTGCCGATCGCTACCGCAGTGTCTTCCAGGAGGCCCACTATGCCTGGCTCTCATGGATGGGAGGTCGCAAAACGCAAATAGACCTCACCAGCACACCGCTGCAATATGAGCAATACATGGTGCAACGCTATGTCAGTGATACCGACAATGATGAGTATCGCCAGCAGAAGCGACTGGTGTCGAGTGTCAATCTGCAGGCACAACAGATCATGGAACGATGGGGAGGATCCTTTTATGCCTCCACGGGACTCGCCTATCTGGGCAACTATGGCGACTTCATACAACATCAGTTTGCCACCACCCCCGTCAGAGTGGGTTACCGTCAGGAACTGATAGGCTACAATCCCTATCGCTGGAGCCGTCAGACAGAACCTATGCGGCTAAACGTTGCCCAACAGCAGATGAACTATTCAGTGGAGCAGACTGGCGCTGAAGCTGTCAAGCGATTCTTCACGTTGGCTGTGGCACAGGAACAGCTCAAAATGGCAGAAGAGCAGCTACAGTCGTGCGACAGTATACTTGCCATCGGCAAGCGACGCTTCAACATCGCGTCTATCTCCAAAGCAGAACTCGAGATCCTGACGCTGCAGCGCTCGCTGGCCACTACCACACTGAAGAGTGCACGGCTCAACCATCAGAAAGCCTCCAAGAGTCTGGCCGTATGGCTGGGAATGGACGAAATGACGCAACTGGAACTGATCGTTCCCTCTATTCTGCCGCAACTCAGTGTGACCCTCGACAATGCCCTCGATCAGGCCACGCAGCACAATCCTAACTATCTGTCGATGGAACTCAAGGAACTGGAGGCGCGTCGCGATGCAGAACAGCTCAAGCGCAAAAAGGGCTTGAATGCCAGTATCGATGCGTCGATAGGTCTCAATCAGGTATCAGAGTACTTTGAGCATGCCTATCGCACGCCATTGGTGCAAAATCAGGTGACAGTCAATCTGACCGTACCCATCAGCGATCACGGCAAGAAGCGCAATGCGTGGCTCGCAGCTCGAACCAAAGCAGAGACGGTTGCACGCCAGCGTCAGGAACAGCGCCGTGATACCGAACTGGATGTCGCACAAACGGTGGCGGAGGTCAATCAGCGACAGGCGATGGTGGACGATACCCGTCACTCACTGCAGATAGCCGAAGATGCCTACACCGCTATGCTGCAGCGCTTCATCCGAGGACAGGCCACTGTGAACGACTTGTCGCTGGCACAACAATACTGGCAGGATGCACGGCGCGGGCAGATCACAGCCCTGCAGGATTTCTGGAACAGCTATTACCACCTGCGCCAGCTGACGCTCTACGACTTTCTCAGGCACCAGCCGATACACCACTAAACTCTCATGAATATTTGGCAGAATCAAAAATAATGTTTACTTTTGCGACATGATGAAGAAATATCAGGTTTCGATGATGATGGCACTCGTGGCAGCGGTGCTGCTGTGCGGGTGCGCTACGAGTGCGGAAAGGGCGGCTCAGAAGGCTGAACAGGTGAAGAAGGTGGCTGCGGCACTCAACGAGCGGCAATACAAAATAGCCATTGCGCGGATGTACCCGATGAAGGGCCCGTCGAAGGCGGTGTCGTATGGCTATTCGGTGGAGGTGAAGAACGACTCGCTGTTCTCGTATCTTCCGTATTTCGGCAGGGCCTATAACGTGCCTTATGGCGGCGGTAAGGGGCTGAACTTCTCAGCGCCTATCGAGAGCTATCAGGAGGGCATGGGGAAGAACGGCAAGCGCCATATAGAAATAAAACTGACGAACGAGGAGGATACCTATTTATATACGTTGGAGGTGTTTGACAACGGCAGTTCTTCGGTCAGCGTGATGTCGCGCCAACGGGAGCAGATCTCGTATTCTGGCGATATGGAGTTCGACCGTTAAGAGCTGTCCGGATACAGTAAGGGCCCGCAGATCACACTTGCGAGCCCTTTCCTGTTTGTTTCTTATTTGCGGTCGTCGATGTTGTCGCCTTCTGTGGGGCTCATCTCCTCCTTGAAGTCGGTGATACCAGCCTCGACGAGGATGTTGTACCAGCTGATGAGCTTCTTGATGTGGCTATTCTGCACGCGGTCCTGATCCCACTCGGGCAGCACTTTCGTGAAATAGGCACGGAGCTCCTCGCTGCTGGCTTTCTTCTCGTTGATGCTGGCCTTCTTGCCACCTTCGAGCTTCTTGAGGTTGTCGAGTACGTCCATCAGGGGGATGTCGTCGGTCTCTGTGAACATGGCGACGTCTGCCAGCGAGGTGATGCGGTCGGTGGCAAAGGCGGGCATGCGCTTATGGGTGGCGTCGAGGGCTTCTACGATGAGGTTGTTGTTGCCTCGACTGACTAATTTGTAAAGTCCGGGCTTGCCGGAGATTGCTAAAATGGTTTGTTGCATTGTTGTATGATTTTATTTAATTGTTGTTCGATATCGGCTTGGCCGTCGTTGACGATCTCGAAGTCTGCGCGCCGCACGACTTCTTCCTGGGGCAATTGCTTGGCCATCCATTCGAGGACTTTCTCGCGGGTGATGTGGTCGCGGTCCATAACACGGCGGATGCGCACCTCCAGAGGGGCGGTGACGACGATGACGCGATCCATCAGCCTGTAGATGCCCGACTCGTACATGATGGCACTCTCAAGCCACTCGAGGCCGCTCTCCTCGAAGTCGCGGAAGACGGCGGGGTGGACGATGTCGTTGATGGCCTTGGTGTTGGCCTCGGAGGCGAGCAGGAACTGAGCCACTGCAGCCTTGTTGAGCTGTCCCTCGGCAGTATAGGTGTCAGGACCTATGAGGGCGGTGAGCTGGCGATGGATGTCGGGAGAGGTGCGGATGAGGCGCTTGGCGGCACTGTCGCAGTCGTAAACCGTGATGCCTCGCCGCTGGAGCTGTCTGCACACATAACTCTTGCCGCTGCCTATTCCGCCTGCAATGCCTATCCTCATTCTGTTTCCGACTCTATCAGGTAATCGACGAGGGGCGTCTCGATCTTGGCTCGCGAGATGCCGTGGGGCACGTTTTTCAACGTGATGCGGCATTTCTCTGTGGGATTCTGTTTGATCTCATTATAGTCGGCCACAATCGTGAAGTCGCTAGGCGTCAGGTTGCGATAAGTGTTGATACCAGTGACAAAGGTGACGCTGGCCTTCGAGGGGAAGGTACGCAGCACCTTGCCTTCTGGCATGTTGATGCCTTGAACGGGTATGCCGTCGATGCGCTCTTCGGTGAGCACATCAGTGAAGAAGGTGACCCTCACATGGTCAGGGACAATCTTAACACCCTTCATCCTGGTCAGATGGCAATCTATCCGGAGCGTATCACGGAAGTTGGCATAATTGAGCGGTTCGGTATAGATGATGCTGATGCTGTCGAGTTTGTCGTCTGCGGCATAGACAGTGACACTGTCGGGCGAGTAGTGGACGCGGGAGATGAAAAACAACTCATCGGGAATGACGCGTCCGCTCCATCTGACAGGTACTTGCTTCTTGGTGCCGTAATTATAATAGAACTCGAGCTTGTCTTGTTTGACAGACGTGATCTTGGAACTGCTCAACATGCGCTGATAGACGAGCTTCTGAAGCTCTTGTGCTGACACGAGGCCTGTACCGTTGTTGTGTGTGTAGTTCCGAAACGGAATCTTGACATTTTTCAGATAGTCGCCATAGTTGTAGGCGAGCAACACGATACCCTTGTCGCGGATGGTCATCCTGACTGTATCGACATCGTCGGAGGTCAGGACGGCGTTCTTAGGGATATCTGTCACAGAGAAAGGAATGGCAAATTCCTGTTCGTAGGTCTCGTTGAGTGTCAGTGACAGCCAGAAGGTGCCCGACAAGGCGAGGAAGAACAGGAAAATAAAAAACTCCTTGTTAGCTCTGCTGAACAGAAAGTTACTGAAGAACTGCCAGATCCGCTGAAGTTGCTTCATTTCTGCATGGGCACGTTGGCGGTATCCTTGAAGACGTAACTCTTATCGACGGTGATCACTACATCGCGGGCAATCTTGATGTCAACAGTATTCTTCGTCAGATCAATGCTCTTGACGGTGCCGTAGATGCCACCACCCGTGATGACTTGCTGACCCTCGGTGAGCTCGTTCTGGAACTTCTGGATCTCTTTCTGTTTTTTCTGCTGGGGCTTGATCATAAAGAACCACATGATGGCGAAGATGGCTACCATCATGATAATCATGCTCATGCCGCTTCCTTGTGCTGACTGAGCAGCTAATACTAAATTCGTCATAATGATTTATTTGTTTTTTTGTTGTTTACTCCTTGTCGCTTTTGTCGTGGTGGTCCTTCGGCTCTCTCTCCCTTTTCTCTTTGGGAACCTTAGGCTCCATGTACTTGGTGAGACGGCCGGTACGGATGAGGTTACGGCAAATGGCGTCGAGCATGCCGTTGATATAGCCGCCGCTCTTTCTGGTGGAATAGAGCTTAGCGAGCTCGACATACTCATTGATCGAGACGCTGACGGGGATGTTGGGGAAGGTCATGACCTCAGCGATGGCCAGCTGCATGAGGATGATGTCCATGAAGGCCAGACGCGAGAAATCCCAGTTGCGTGATGCCTCGCTCATGTAGCGCTGGTACTGGTCGGCATTGAGGATGGCAGCGCGAAACAGCTTGCGGGCAAAGTCTTTCTCTTCGTCGCTTGACCATTCGGGCAGGAGCTCTTCCTTAGCGCCGTTCTGCTCACTGAAGCGCTTGATGGTCTTCAGCACGAATGTATCGACGATGTCTTTGTCGTCGTTCCAGTAGAGACTCTGGTCTTCGAGCAAAGAGTCGAGGTCGCTGTTGTTCATGATGAAGGTCTTATAAAGCTTGCGCCACAGCTCACGGTCGGCCTCGTAGCTGTCGGCCTTATCCTCCATATATTCCTTATATATATCACTGCTCTCAATCTGTTCCAGGAGCTGGCCTACGAAGACCTCATTCTCGCTCCATGAGATTTTCTGGTTGGCAAGAAATTCTTGTAGCATCCTGTTCTCGCTGAGCTGGAGGGCAAAGCGGTTGAGGATGAATTTCTGTGAGGGCATGGGCTCGCCTTCACGGGCTGCGCGCGTCTGGATGACTTCGAGTCTGCGTCCTGCTTCCTTGGTGATGGCCACAATCAGGGCCAGAAGATAGTTATAAAGGTCATATGACTTAGACAGACTGAAGAATAGTTCCTTTTCAGCCGTGTCGATGTTCTTGTTACCGTTTTGATAGTAAGCGTAGGTTAACTGAACGATCTTGATTCTAATAATTTCCCTATTGATCATCTCACTTGATGTTTAGTGGTTTTACGATAAATGCTAACTTAATTCTTATAAATTTAGTTGCAAAGGTAGTGTTTTTTCCTGTATGATGCAAGAAAAAGGGCGAAATATTGAGTTTTTTTTTATAAATATTTGGTTCGTAAGGGAAAAAATAGTACCTTTGCACCGCTTTTTCTCAAAGCACTACGATTTTTCGTGTGATGGCGAATTAAGCAATAAGTATTAATCACTTAATTTAGAGTAACACAATTATGAAAGAAATTAGCGTAAGTGGCGAGAAGCGTGCCACTACTGGCAAGAAAGCCGCAAAGGAGCTCCGCAAGGAGGGTCTCGTTCCCTGTAACCTCTATGGTGAGAAGAAAGGTGAGAATGGTCTGCCCGAGGCAGTCGCATTCGCCATTCCTGCTGCTCAGCTGCGCAAGGTGATCTATTCTCCTAACGTGTATGTTGTGAACCTGACCATCAGTGGCGAGGCACACAAGGCTGTGATCAAGGAACTGCAGTTCCACCCGACAACAGACGCTGTGCTGCATGTGGACTTCTTCGAGGTGAATGAGACAAAGCCCATCACTATCGGTATCCCCGTGAAGCTGACTGGTCATGCTCAGGGTGTTCGCGATGGTGGTCGCCTGAGCCAGGCTGTACGTCAGCTGAATGTGACCGCTCCGTATAAGCAGATTCCTGAGATCCTTGAGATCGACGTGACCGAGCTGAAGCTGGGTAAGGCTATCAAGGTTGCCGAGCTGAACTTCGAGGGCCTGCAGATTGCTACACCTGCACAGGTTGTGGTTTGCTCTGTGAAGGCTACACGTGCTTCTCGTTCTGCAGCTGCTGCTGGTGAGGATGCACAGTAATCGCTGAACCGCAAGGCACATGGACAAATTCTTGATTGTTGGCTTGGGAAACGTCGGTGAGGAATACGAACTGACCCGCCACAATACAGGCTTTATGGTATTGGACGCTTTTGCAAAAGCGTCCAATATTCATTTTGAAGACCGGCGCTACGGCTTTGTGGCTGAAACGACGCTCAAAGGTCGTAAAGTGCTGTTGCTGAAGCCTTCAACGTTCATGAACCTGAGTGGCAATGCCGTCAGGTATTGGCTTAACAAGGAGAATATCGACCAGAGCCGTCTGCTCGTTATCAGCGACGACGTGGCGCTGCCCTTAGGTGCCTTCCGCCTGAAGGCCAGCGGCTCCAACGGCGGGCATAACGGGCTGGGGCACATACAACAGCTCATCGGGCAGAACTATGCCCGTCTGCGCATGGGCATCGGTAACGAATTCCCGCACGGGATGCAGGTGGACTGGGTGCTGGGTAAATACGACGAGGAGGATCTCAAGACGCTGCAGCCGAGTATCGACACGGCTGTGGAGATCATCAAGAGCTTCGTCCTGGCGGGTATTGACCTGACCATGAACCAATTTAACAAACTCGGCAAGAAATAGAGCATGGCTGAAGTTGCAAGAATAGACAAATGGCTCTGGGCGGCACGCATTTTCAAGACACGCTCCATTGCGGCGGACGCCTGTAAAAACGGGCGTGTCACGATCAACGGCGTCAACGTGAAGCCCTCGCACATGGTAAAGGCGGGAGAGACCGTAGCTGTAAGGAAGCCGCCAGTCACCTATTCTTTTAAGATCCTGAAGACGATAGAACAAAGGGTGGGGGCCAAGTTGCTGCCCGAAATTTATGAGAATGTGACAACACCAGACCAGTATGAGTTGCTGGAGATGAACCGCATCAGCGGATTCGTGAACCGTGCCAGGGGTACTGGGCGGCCCACGAAGAAGGACCGCCGCCAGATGGATGCCTTTGTGGGGCCGTCGCTGGAGGGTGACTTCGACACCTTCTTCGGTGACGACTGGGATGATGAAGACGAAGATTAAAACCGAAGATTAAACAGAAAAGAAAGATGCTGCTAAACATTGTTTACATTGTGGTGGGCATCGCCCTCGTGCTGTGGGGTGCCGACCGTCTGACAGAGGGCGCCAGCGACCTGGCTCGTGGTATGCACGTGCCTGAGATTATCATTGGACTGACCATTGTGGCTGCTGGTACATCAGCACCGGAACTCTTTGTGAGTCTGGTATCGGCTATCAAGGGTACTTCGGATCTGGCAGTCGGAAACGTTATCGGTTCGAATATCTATAACACGATGCTGATTGTGGGATGTGCTGCAGTAGTAGCTCCGATGACGGTGTCGCGCTCGACGGTGAGAAAGGATATTCCCTTTGCCGCAGTTGCCTCCTTGCTGTTGTTTATGCTTTGCATTGATGATATGGAGTCGCCCCACCTTTGGGGCAACGAGATTACCCGTAGTGACGGATTCATCCTGCTGGCGGGTTTCGTGGGCTTCATGATCTATACCTTCATCGCAGCCAAGAAAGACGGACTGATGCCCACAGAGGAGGAACTGGAGGATAACAGGGAACTGCCCAAAGACTATTCAAATCTATGGCGCAATATAGCATTTATCGTGCTGGGACTGGCCTGTCTGATCGTGGGTAGTAATCTTTTCGTGGATGCCGCTTCGTATGTGGCTTATCGCTACGGGGTGCGACAGAGCGTGGTGGGTCTGACCATCGTTGCTGGTGGTACTTCGTTGCCTGAACTGGCCACTAGTGTGGTTGCAGCCTATAAGGGCCGTTCAGCCATCGCCATCGGCAACGTCATTGGCTCTAATGTGTTTAATATCCTGATGATCCTTGGTATAACAGCGGCGGTTCATCCGCTGCGGATTATGGGTATTACGATCATCGACCTGACTATGATGCTTGTCAGCATCGGGCTGTTGTGGCTCTTTGCATACACAAAATACTATGTCTCGCGTAGGGAAGGTGCGGTATTGCTCTTAGGATTTGCTATCTATCTGGGATGGCTGTTCTATCTGCTATAAGTAATAAGAATAGGGGTACTTGCTAACGCCGGTGAAAGTCACCGGCTGACCCCCTTTAACAAAACAAGATAATTATGAAACAGAAAAAAGATCAGAAGATCAGTGTGCTGTTTATGTTCTATGGCATACTGTTTTGTGTTTGCCTGATTACGGCAAACGTGCTTGAGACCAAGCAGATTTCACTGGGACCAGCCAATATGACAGCAGGTCTGATTGTGTTCCCGGTAAGTTACATCATCAACGACGTGGTATGTGAGGTGTGGGGCTATGGCCGCACGCGCATGCTCATCTGGTTAGGCTTCGCCATGAACTTCATGTTCGTGATGTTTGGTGCGATAGCCGACTGGATTCCTGGTGCCCCTTACTGGCATGGAGAAGAGGGCTTCCACCAGATTTTCGGCTTGGCACCACGTATCGCAGGCGCCTCGTTCCTGGCATTTGTCTGTGGCTCGTTTATCAATGCCTATGTGATGAGTAAGATGAAACTGTCGTCGGCAGGCAAGAATTTCTCCTATCGTGCTGTGATGAGTACCGTGTTCGGTGAGTTGACAGACTCCATCATCTTCTTCCCACTGGCACTCGGCGGTGTGATCCCCTGGGAGGAGATGCCCTCGCTCGTCATCACACAGGTCACGCTGAAGACGCTTTACGAAATCCTGGTGCTGCCCGTCACCATCCGGGTGGTGGCGTACACGAAGAAGCACGACCACGAGGATGTGTTTGATGAGGATATCACGTATAATATATTTAAAGTAAAGGAAATATGAGAGAGCAAGAAGGATTGCAGGCGTTGGGCAAGAAGACGGAGTATAAGTCTGACTATGCGCCTGAGGTGCTGGAGACATTCCAAAACAAACATCCCGAGAATGATTACTGGGTGCAATTCAATTGCCCGGAGTTTACGTCACTCTGTCCGATTACCGGACAGCCCGATTTCGCGGAGATCAAGATCCTCTATATGCCTGGTGAGCGGATGGTAGAGTCGAAGAGTCTGAAGCTCTATCTTTTCAGTTTCCGTAATCATGGCGATTTCCATGAGGATTGTGTGAATGTGATTATGAAGGACCTGGTGAAGCTGATGGACCCCAAATATATAGAGGTCATCGGCCTTTTCACGCCCCGTGGTGGCATCAGTATTTATCCCTATGCCAACTATGGTCGTCCTGGAACAAAGTACGAACAACTGGCAGAGCAGCGACTATTGGCCTATCAGGTGAAATGATAATTAATTAAAAAAAGTCGGATGAAAATGCTGTTATTCGGAGAATAATTGCTATATTTGCACTTCAATAATTGTTATTATCACCTTAATAGATATGGCTAAGAAAAGAATACAGTTCAGTCTCGTGTATCGAGACATGTGGCAGAGCTCGGGTAAGTTCCAGCCACGCAAAGATCAGTTAGAGCGCATTGCGCCAGTCATCATCGACATGGGCTGCTTCAGTCGTGTGGAGACCAATGGCGGTGCCTTTGAGCAGGTGAACCTCATGGCGGGTGAGAACCCCAATGCTGCTGTAAGGGCATTCTGCAAACCATTCAACGAGGCAGGTATTAAGACCCACATGCTCGATCGTGGCTTGAATGCCTTGCGTATGTATCCCGTGCCTGACGATGTGCGCGCCCTGATGTATAAGGTGAAGCACGCGCAGGGAGTGGATATTCCTCGTATCTTCTGCGGTCTGAACGATACACGTAACATCATCCCAAGCATCAAATGGGCTAAGGAAGGTGGCATGACGCCGCAGGCAACGCTCTGTATTACGACGTCGCCCGTGCATACTGTGGAGTACTATACGCGTATTGCCGACGAGGTGATAGCTGCTGGTGCTGAGGAGATCTGCCTGAAGGATATGGCTGGTATCGGACAGCCTGCCATGCTCGGTGCGCTGACAAAGGCCATCAAGACCAAGCATCCTGATATCATCATCCAGTATCATGGTCACTCTGGACCTGGTCTTTCAATGGCTTCTATTCTTGAGGTATGCAATAATGGCGCAGATATCATTGACACGGCCATCGAACCGCTTTCATGGGGTAAGGTGCATCCGGATATCATCTCTGTGCGCTCGATGCTGAAGAATGAAGGCTTCGAGGTGGCAGACCTGAATATGAATGCCTACATGCAGGCCCGTACACTCACTCAGGAGTTCATCGACGACTGGCTTGGCTACTTCATCAATCCTGCCAACAAGCATATGTCGAGCCTGTTGCTCGGCTGTGGATTGCCTGGTGGTATGATGGGCTCGATGATGGCCGATCTTGGAGGTATCCAGACGATGATCAATAAGCTGCGTGCCCAGAAGGGAGAGCCGGAGCTGACGATGGACGACATGCTGGTGAAGCTGTTCAACGAGGTGGAGTATGTATGGCCGAAGGTAGGCTATCCCCCATTGGTGACGCCGTTCTCACAATACACCAAGAACATCGCACTGATGAACCTGCTCACGATGGAGCAAGGCAAGGGCCGTTTCGTGATGATGGACGATGCCATCTGGGGCATGATCCTCGGCAAGAGCGGCAAGGTGCCCGGCACCATCGATCCAGAGCTGGTGGAACTGGCCAAGAAGCAGAAACGCGAGTTTACCGATGCCGATCCTCATACACTCATCCCCAATGCCCTCGACGGATTCCGCAAGGAGATGGACGAGAACGGATGGGACTATGGACAGGACGACGAAGAGCTCTTCGAACTGGCCATGCACCCCGAGCAATATCGCCCCTTCAAGAGCGGACAGGCAAAGAAGCAGTTCCTTGCTGACCTGCAGAAAGCCAAGGATGCCAAGCTTGGCGGTGGCAAGATCTCTAAGGAGGAGATTGACGCGCTGAAGCATGCTAAGGCCGATGCCGTGAAAGCACCGTTGGCAGGACAGTTGCTGTGGGGCTTTGGCGGCGAGGGTGTACTGGCACCTTGTGTGGAACCGTTTATTGGTCAGAAATATAAGGAAGGCGATACATTCTGCTATCTCCAGACCAAGTGGGGCGAGATCGTCGAGATTCCAGCAGCTCTGGGCGGCAAACTTGTGGATATCAGTGTGAAACCCGGGCAGCGGATACGCCAGGGAGACACCATCGCCTGGATTGAACGCGAGCAATAATATGGACTATCAGGCTATTTTAGATAAGTACTATCCGTCGGAGAATGAACTCCGGCGGATATTATTAACGCATAGCAGACAAGTGGCAGACAGGTGTCTGCGGATAGCAAAGGCGCATCCAGAACTGCGCCTTGACACTTCTTTCCTCGAAGAGGCTGCTATGCTGCATGACATCGGCATCTTCCGCTGTAATGCTCCTGGCATCCAATGCTTCGGTACTGAGCCTTATATCTGTCATGGTATCATTGGGGCTGAAATTCTGAGGCAGGAAGGGTGGGAAAGACATGCACTCGTCTGTGAGCGCCATACTGGTACAGGACTCAGCAAGGAGGATATCGAACAGCAACAGTTGCCTCTTCCGCATCAGGATTATATGCCTGTAACGTTGGAGGAACAAGTTGTGTGCTATGCAGATAAGTTTTATTCAAAGACCCATCCTGGCAGCGAACGCACGGTGGTAGACGCTATGCGAAGTCTGGAGAAATTCGGGTGGGATGGTGTCCGCCGCTTCCAAAAGTGGGTTGATATGTTTGAATAAAATCATTAATTCTGTAATAATCTCTGTTAATCTTTGACGGAACTCAAATTTTATTTGTATTTTTGCACCCGTGAAAAGGAAATCAACCCTGATCTTAATGCTCTTTGCCATCGTGATGATGATGGCCGAGGTGCCGTATGTCTTCTTTTCGAGGAAGGCAAAAGGAGATGAGGTGTCTGATTCCCTTCGCGCTGTGACTGACTCGCTCAAGAAGGTGGCAGATAGTCTTATGGCTGATTCCGAATACAGACAGGTGGCAGATACCCTGCTGGCTTTAGGAGAGGAGGCAGCTGCAAAGTTGAAGCGCGACACGTCCACCATGGACTCTATTGAACTGGTGATTTATAAGCACAACAAGGCCGTCGATGACTCGCTGGCTCTTGACAGTATCAATCGCAGTCGTAAGAACGGTATCGACTCGCCTGTGGAATATTCGGCTGATGACTCTTTGACTTATAGTGCTGCTTCCGGCCTGGCCCATCTTTATGGCAATTCGTCGGTGAAATACCAGAATATGGACTTGGCCAGTGAACAGATATACATGAGTCTGGATAGTAACCTCGTGCATGCCACGGGTAAGATGGATACCACCACTAAGAAGTTGACAGGCACGCCGGTCTTCAAGATGGGAAGTGATGAGTATGAGAGTGACACCATGGCCTTTAACTTCAAGACGAAGAAAGGCTTGATCAGTAATGTGTATACCCAGCAGGATGAGGGATTCCTTACCAGTGAGCTGTCGAAGCGTGGTGCTGATGGTGAGATGTTTCTCCAGCATGGTCGCTATACGACCTGCGACGATCCTCATCCAGACTTCTATCTGGCGATGTCGAGGGCAAAGGTACGTCCAGGCAAGGATGTCGTCTTCGGTCCGACTTATCTCGTCGTGGCTGATGTTCCACTGCCTTTTGCCATTCCCTACGGATTCTTCCCGTTTACAAAGAGCTACTCCAGCGGTTTCATCATGCCTACCTATGGCGATGAGATGGATCGTGGCTTCTACCTGCGCGACGGTGGTTACTATTTTGCCATCAGCGACAAGATGGACTTGAAACTGTTGGGTGAGATCTATACCAAGGGTTCCTGGGCTGTCTCGGCAGCTTCAAACTATAGAAAGCGTTATCGCTATAGTGGTTCGTTCCTGGTAAATTATCAGAATACGCTTCACGGTGAGAAAAACATGCCGGATTTTACGAAGACGACCAGTTTCAAGGTGCAGTGGAGTCATAGGCAGGACCAGAAGGCCAATCCATATAGCAGTCTTACGGCCAGCGTCAACTTTGCGACGACAAGCTTCGAGCGCAATAATCTGAACTCTATGTACAATCCTCAGGCGATGACGCAGTCGATCCGAACATCATCCGTAGGATGGCAAACGTCATTCTCAAGCATTGGAATGTCGCTTACTTCGACGTTTAATCTCAATCAGAACATGCGAGATTCAACGATTGCTCTTACGCTGCCTGACCTGACCATCACGATTGCACCTTTTTATCCCTTTAAGCGCAAGAAGGCTGTCGGCGATGCAAAATGGTACGAGAAGATTTCGATTGCCTATAACGGTCAGATTAAGAATCAAATCGACACAAAGGAAAGCAAGTTGTTTCACTCAAGCCTGAGCAAAGACTGGGTGAACGGTATGTCGCACACGATACCCATTAAGGCCAGTTTCACGCTTTTCAATTATGTGACGGTGACACCGCAGTTTAATTTCGCTGACAAGACACTTTTCCGTAAGGTTAATAAGTCGTGGGATGAAGCGAGTCAGAAAGAAGTGGCGGATACCGTAAGTGGATTCTATAACCTCTACAACTGGAATCTGGGCGTGAATATGTCAACCAAACTCTATGGATTCTGGATTCCAAACAAGAAAATCTTTGGCGAAAAGATACAAGCTATCCGTCACGTCATAACGCCGACTGTTGGTTTTACGTATGCACCAGACTTCTCAACTGATAGATATGGTTATTATTCAACTTACCAGAAGACAGATGCTGACGGAAAGGTAAGCCTCGTGCGTTATTCTCCCTACCAAGGCGGTGCTTTCGCACCACCGGGACCTGGAAAAACGGGTGTGGTCACCTTTGATCTGAGTAATAACGTCGAGATGAAGTTGAAGAGTGAAGACGACTCTACTGGTTTTAAGAAGGTATCATTGATTGATGAGCTCAGAGCGGGTATCAGCTACAACTTCGCTGCAGATGTCAGACCGCTGAGTGACTTGTCGACCAGCCTGCGTCTGAAACTCTCGAAGAGCTATACGCTGAACCTGAGTGCTAACTTCGCATCCTATGTCTATGAGGCAGACAGTGTCGGAGCTACACCGCGTGTGAGTGAGCATACGACTTATTGGCAGAAGGGTAAGTTTGGCCGTTTCCAAGGCATGTCGCAGAACCTTTCATATACGTTGAACAACGAGAAGGTGGGTAACTTTATCAAGTGGCTAAAAGGTGAAAAGGTCGAAAAGAAGGGCGACAAAGGCAAGAAGAAAGATGATGATGAGTGGGACAACGATGTAGAAACGAATATCGACAAGGATATGGAGAAGGCCAAGCATGGGGCGAAGAAAGGTGACAATGCAAAGGCTGAGACCGATGAAGATGGCTATATGGCCTTCAAGATACCTTGGAGCATAAGTCTTGGATACGGTATCAATATGAGTGAAGATACTGATGTGAAGAAGTTTAACTACGATACGATGCGTTATCCTTATAAATTTACGCAGAACCTCAATGTCAGTGGTAACCTCCGTATCAGTGACGGTTGGAATATCTCCTTCTCGTCGGGTTACGACTTTGAAAACCAGAAGATATCTATGACGACTGCTTCACTGAGCCGTGATCTGCACTGTTTCAATATGTCTTGCTCGGTTGTGTTGGCACCCTATACAAGCTATAACTTCTCTTTCCGCTGTAATGCAGCGACGCTTACTGACGCGCTTAAGTACGACAAGCGCAGTAGCTATTCAAATGCTGTGCGCTGGTATTAGTTGTTCATCAAGTCAAGCTACATAAAACTTATCACAATATGGCAGAATTACCATCGATGATCAAAGACCTGGCCCTCATCTTGGTGATGGCTGGAATTGTGACGCTGATTTTCAAGAAACTCAAACAGCCTCTGGTATTAGGCTATATAGTTGCAGGTTTCCTGGTGAGTCCTCACATGCCCTATACTGCCTCTGTGGTGAATGTGGAGAGTATTCATCTCTGGGCTGACATCGGTGTGATGTTCCTTCTTTTCTCATTGGGACTTGATTTCTCTTTCAAGAAAATCCTCAGGATGGGTGCTTCACCTATTATATCTACTTGTACCATCATTTTCTGTATGTCGATGCTGGGACTGGCTGTCGGAAAAGCTTTTGGCTGGGGACAGATGGACTGCATATTCCTTGGGGGTATGTTGGCTATGTCATCAACGACGATTATCTACAAGGCTTTCGATGATCTGGGACTACGTCAGCAGCAGTTTGCTGGCTTGGTGATGAGTGTGCTGATCCTTGAGGATATCCTGGCTATTGTGATGATGGTGATGCTGAGTGCCATTGCCCATGGTAATCTTGAGGGCGGGCAGATGTTGCACTCTGTGATGAGCATCGTATTCTTCCTGGTGCTATGGCTTGTGGTAGGTATCTTTGCCATACCTTTGTTTCTCCGTTCTGTACGGAATCTCATCAACAATGAAGTATTGTTGGTGGTAGCCTTAGGCTTATGTTGTGCGATGGCTGTTTTTTCTACGCAGGTCGGCTTCAGTTCAGCCTTTGGCGCCTTTATCATGGGCAGTATTCTGGCTGAGACCATCGAGGCGGAACGTATCGAAAAGTTGGTGGAACCAGTCAAGAACCTCTTTGGAGCCATTTTCTTCGTTTCGGTTGGTATGCTGGTTGATCCCAAGATATTAGTGGAGTATGCTATACCTATCGCCCTTCTGGTATTGACCATCTTAGTAGGACAGAGTGTCTTCGGCACATTCTCGTTCATGCTTGGCGGAGAGTCTTTGAAGTCGGCTATGCGTTGCGGCTTCTCGATGGCGCAGATCGGTGAGTTCTCGTTTATCATTGCTTCGCTGGGTCTGTCCTTAGGCGTTATCAGTGATTTCCTATATCCGGTGGTGGTGGCTGTATCGGTTATTACCACATTCCTCACACCTTACATGATACGGCTTGCCACACCGGCTTATAACAATTTAGAGTCTCACCTGCCCAACAAACTCATCAACTCGCTGAATCAGATAGCGGTTGGCAGTCATCATACGCAAGAGCAGAGTAAGTGGAAGAAGCTGCTCACCCAGATGGCAATTAATACTGTGGTCTATTCGATTCTCACGTCGGCTGCCATTGCGATGATGCTCACTTTCGTGCTTCCTTTTATGCGCGAATTGTTGCCGGGATGGGAACTCCATTGGTATGCTAATGCCGTAACGGGTGTGTTGACGGTTCTTGTCATTGCCCCATTCTTGCGAGCAATGGTGATGAAGAAGAATCGTAGCGAAGAGTTCAGGGCGCTTTGGGCAGAGAATAACCGCAACCGCCTGCCTCTGATATTTACCATTCTTGTACGTGTGGTGATTGCGGTTGCTTTCATCTTCTATATCTGCAATTACCTCAGCCGTTTCACTAATGCGCTAATGATAACTATCGCTTTAGTCGTCATCGTCTTGATCATCTTCTCGCGTTGGGTCAAGCATCGTAGTATTACGCTTGAAAGACTGTTCGTACAGAATCTGCGCTCTCGTGACATTGAGGCGCAGGTGCATGGAAAGAAACGTCCTCTTTACGAAGGACGCTTGCTTGACCGTGATATCCATATAGCGGAGTTTGAGGTACCCTCTGATTCGAAATGGATGGGTCAGACCTTGAAGCAGTTGAACTTGGGTAGGAAGTATGGTGTCCATATCAGTAGCATCTTGCGTGGTGGATGGCGTATCAACATCCCTGATGGTGACTATGTCATCTTCCCTGGCGACAAACTTCAGGTGATTGGTAGTGACGAGCAGTTCACGTCTTTCCGTGAAGCGTTGGAAAAAGAGCGTCTGGGAGTAGATGTCAATTTCGAGCAGCGTGAGATGTTGCTACGCCAGTTGATCATCGGCCATGACAGCCCGTTTGTCGGCAAGACCTTGATAGAGAGCGGAATCCGTGATTTCTACAGCTGCATGGTGATAGGCTTGGAAGAAGGCAAGCAGAACCTGTCATCCTTCAAGCCGAATCGTAAGTTCGAGGAAGGTGATATTATATGGGTGGTAGGTGAACGTGAATCACTTGACGCCTTGTTGCATGCCCATTAGTCGTTGAAGCCTGCTGTCAACTCACAGATGCGGACAATCACGCGCATGGCCTTTTCCATCGATTGGATGCTGACAAACTCATACGGGCCGTGGAAGTTGACACCTCCTGCGAAGATGTTAGGGCAGGGGAGACCCTTGAAGGACAGTTGTGCACCGTCGGTTCCGCCACGGATGGGCTTTACCTTGGGAGCCACACCGCAATCCTGCATCGCGTGCAACACAAGGTCTATAACGTGTATCTGCGGATCAATCTTTTCCTTCATGTTATAGTATTGATCCTTTACCTCTGCTCTTACTGTACCTTCTCCGTACTGCTCATTCATCTGCATGACGCATTTCTGAATCAGCCGCTTGCGGTCTTCAAACTTACTGCGGTCATGGTCACGTATGATATAGCTTAACTTTGCCGACTCCACGTTGCTTTCAATGCCCAGCAGATGGAAGAATCCTTGATATCCCTCAGTGGTCTCTGGACGTTCGTCTGCAGGTAGCATCTGTGCGAACTCTGTTGCCAGCATGTTGGCATTGACCATTTTTCCCTTGGCATAGCCTGGATGTACACTCACGCCTTTCATGTATATCTTGGCACTTGCAGCATTGAAGTTCTCGAATTCCAACTCACCAACATCTCCACCATCCATCGTGTAAGCCCATTCGCAGCCGAACTTCTCCACGTTGAAATGATGGGCTCCCATACCAATCTCTTCGTCAGGATTAAAGGCGATACGGATGTCGCCATGCTTTACCTCAGGATGGTCGCGTAGCCAGCACATCGCCTGTACAATCTCTGCTATGCCTGCCTTGTCGTCAGCACCGAGCAGTGTGTGTCCGTCAGTCACAATCAAGTCTTCGCCGATGTGCTGGAGCAGTTCTGGAAATCTCTTTGGACTGCTGATGATGCCTTCAGAAAGCAGGATGTCGCTACCATCGTAGTTCTTGACGATGTGCGCTTGTATATTGGCGCCAGAGCAGTCAGGACTGGTGTCATAGTGTGAAATAAAACCAATGGTAGGTATCTTTCCTTTGATATTTGCTTTTAGGGTGGCGTAGATATAGGCCTTGTCGTCCATTTCTACATCACTGAATCCCTCGCATTCGAGTTCTTTCTTCAGGTATTCTGCAAAAATGACCTGTTTAGGGGTACTAGGCACGGTGTCGCTGTCCTCTGCTGACTGCGTGTCGAATTTGGTGTAGTTCAGAAATCTTTCGGTAATGTCCATATATTTATTTCAGTAGTTTTGCGATTTGGGTATCATTGGCTTCAGGCAGGATGGTTCTCAGGTGCTTTGCCATCCGGTCGTACGATGCTTCGGGTGTACGTTCGCAGCTACAGGCGTCCCTGCCCAGCAATTGCTCGGGAGTGTTTAACAACGACCAGCCCCAACCGTATTCCTTGCCGTGTTTGTCAGTGGGATACACAAAGTCCTCTGTTACGATATAGCAGCCCATCTGCAGGCGGGTGACGTAGCCGTCGAATTTGCTGCGCATTTTGGGCCCTGTAAATCCGCAGGCTGCACGCAGTTGTCGTGTGATGAGGCTACCTTGCTCGCGTAGTGTCAGCAGGATGGTGTCTTCGATACTGCCTTCCTCAGGCACAGGGTGTTTACTGCGACGGTAGTTGAAGAAATCGGGCCACCACTCACGGCTGATGTAGCCTGCCTTCCCAGCAAAGAACTTGCCATAGACGCAGTTGCCTTCAGTCACGATTTGGCCCTTCCACTTCCACATCGGCCAATCCCAGCCACCATCAGGGAATACCACATAGCGGCAGTCGTCTGTCACCACGTCTTCTGCCGAAAAACCATGGATGCCGCTATCCAGCAGAGGCAGAAATCCCACTTGCTGGATAAACGCCGACAGTTGCGCTGCTGAGTATATGTCCTGATGCTCCATTCTTTTTTCCTGCAAAGGTATGAAGAAAAAGCGAGACTGCAAAATTCTCTGGAATCTTTTTGTTCATTCCGAAAATCTTCGTATCTTTGCCATCAAAATATTTAATGATTACGATAGAGATGAAAAAGCAGTTTATTTTGTGTTTGATGGCGCTGGCGTGGGTATTCGCTTGTCCGGTAATGGCCAGTACAAGTGCCAATGGAGAAGATGATGAGGATCCGATGCAGGTCTTCGTTGGCAGACAGTACACCGATTTGCAGTTGAAGGATTTCAATGGTCAGACGCATCGGCTGAGTGAGTATGTTGGCAAAGGGAAGTGGGTCCTGATAGATTTCTGGGCTTCCTGGTGCGGTCCCTGTCGTGAGGAGTTGCCTGATTTGGTGAAGATATACGAGGCATTCCATAACAATGGCTTTGATGTGGTCGGCATCTCGCTCGATGATGAAGTGGAGGCCTGGCAGAAAGCTGTCAAGAAAATGAAATTGTCGTGGCATCACCTCTCCGATCTGAAAGGCTGGGATTCAAAGGCTGTGGAGACCTATAAGGTGTTTGGCATTCCAACCAATCTGCTGGTGAATCCTAAGGGAAAGATTGTCGCAAGCAATATCGAACTTGAAAACTTGATAGATAAGCTCAACGAAGTGCTGGGAGAATAAGTTCTAAAAAAACCGCAACCTCTTGTGTGGGAGATTGCGGACGCGAGAGAATAGCAAGTTTCTGTGGCTCAGATGGCGAGTGGGCCGTGGCCCATGCAGCTCGTAGTTCCGAGGGCAGTCAGGGCTGCCGTGAGGATGCTGATGATGACCTGAATGACGGTCTTCCAAGTTTCTTTCTTCATAGTGCTCTCATGGTGTTTTTTAGGGGTTAATTACTATGGAGGGAGCCCTGTTGGGGCAAAGCCCCCTCCGATTGTTTAGTCGCCTTCGCCAGGGATGGTCGAGCCACCGCCCTGATTGTTGCCGCCGCCAGTGTCAGAGCCGCCTTGGGTATTACCGCCGCCGGTCTGACTGCTGCTACTCTGCGAGCCACCGCCCTCGGTTGACTCGTCCTCATCCTCCTTGTAGTCGGTGAAGTTCTTGGGCAGCTCGGTCACGTTGCCGGCCTTGGTCAGTTCCTGACGGGTGAACTCTCCAGTGGCACGGGCGCGCATATAGACGCTCTTGATGTGCTTCGTGGTGGAGAAGTCCTCGCTCGAGAGAGCACCGCCCTTCTTCGTCTGGATGCCTGCCGAGAAGATGGCCAGCCCTTCGAGCTTCACGGCCTTGCCTTCGAGCATCAGTTCGCGGATGCAGCCGATCATATCGGTCAGCACGCCCTTGATGGCACCCTTCGAGTACGGCGTGTTGTGCTCCGACATGTGCTTGGCCAGCTCGTCGATGTTGATGGTCTTGCCGATGGTCACGGCGCGTGCGAACCATTTGCCGTAGGCTACGCTGTGGCGATTCTTGTTCTGGTACTTACGATAAAATACGCTCATAATCCTGTTGTGTTTTACATGGTATTAAATTCCTGTGCGACCAGCTACATCGGGTGGCCGCCTCCCGCTTTTCTAAGGTAAAAGTGAATAGTGAATAGTGAAGAATTTGCTTCCGCTGCAGTCGTCGGCTCTTCTTTCAATATCAGCTTTTGCACTCAACTTTCGATAGTGCAAAGGTACAACATTTTCCGTGCGAATCCAAATATGGATTCACGTAGCATGTGAAAATCTGTTAAAACGAGAGAACGATACATTCGCGCCTCGCAAACGTACGGTTCAGCCTCGCCAAACGTATCGTATGGGAATTGCTGAAGCTCAAGCCCTGATTTCGATTGAGCCAAGTTGTTACTATGTGACATGTGATTTTGTGACATTAAGCACCTTCCATAAATCATCAGCAAAATCACCCAATACTATATATAAATTATATATTATTATAATAATATATAATTCTAATAACACACTACAGACTTTGTGAACCTTCAAGCACGAAGGTGCTTAATGTCACAAAGTCAAAAGTCACAAAGTAGCATGAGAATTATTAAAAAGACATAAATTTACGTCAAAATGATGGCGGAATGAAATAAAATGATTATATTTGCAGCCATATAATCGATAAGAATATGGCACAGGTATCAATGACAGTGAGGATGGACTCACAACTGAAACAGAATTTCGATGCACTCTGCGCGCGTATGGGCATGAGTGCAAATGCCGCAATGAACATTTTTGCCAATGCGGTAGTTAGAACGCGTAGTATTCCATTCAAGATTGACCTCAATGAACCAAAGGTCGATAATCCCGCATTAAGAAGATTCCTGGAATATCGCGAAAGTGTAGTTGCCGATGATTCCCGTCCAGAAATGACTTTAGACGAGATTAACGAGGAAATCAGGCAGGCTCGTGAGGAAAGAGCTGCAAGAGAAAAGGCTGGCGTATGATACATGCTGTAATCGACACAAACGTATTGGTGTCGGCGTTTATCACCAAAAATCGGGATTCTTCAACCGCAAAGGTATGGGGCGCTGTGTTGAATTACGACATTATTCCGATGTACAATGAAGAAATCATTGAGGAATATAAGGATGTGTTGCATCGCCAAAAATTCAATATACCAGAACAGCTGATAAAAGATGCTATCAACCACATAATTGTGAACGGTGTGAGGAGCGAGCGTGTATTGAGTGATGACTTCATTCTCGATCCCAAAGATGTTGTGTTCTACGAAGTGGCAATGTCGAAAGACGATGCTTATCTTGTGACAGGCAACACAAAACATTTCCCCAAGAAGCCAATTGTGGTGACACCCGCTGAAATGCTGGAGATTCTGAAAGCGAGAAACAAATAGTGACTCAACAGTTCCTTACAGCTTTTATGTTGCGAAGAAAAAGAAATAATTAATAAAACCGACGATGGATACAAATACTTTATTACGCATTTACCAGACTTATTCTCTTGAGAAGATAAGTGCATTGAGTAAGCAAAGTCTCGCTGCTCAATATGCTCAAAATGAGCAACTGGTACAGTTAAACAAAGAATTAGCTGCAAATAATGCCGTAGCCAATAAGATACTAAAAAATCAAATTCAGGAAATAGAAAGACAAGAGAAAGGTCGTTTCTATAAGAATATGATTTTCAATTTGAAAATGGCTACCGATAAGATTGAGAATCAGCCTCTTATTAACTTTAGGCTATTTCTTTCTTCATTATTTCTAAAGCCAATAGAAGCCTATGCAAAAGAATCTATTACTAACCTTGAGGAAATAAAAGATAAAGAATATGCTCAACAGATTATAGATCGTGTAAAATCCATATCTTCGTCAAATCAGAGTTATCAGGAAGAATACGACAAATCTGCATGGTCTTCATATTTTTCTGCAAAAGAAGCATACGAGAACTATCAGGATTTAGCAGCAATTAATAATAAGAAAAAGGAGATAGAGAAGATTAAAGAAGAAGTAGCAAAGAAAACCAAAGATGATATAGAACTCACCAAGTTTAATAAAAAATTTAGTGTTGGCTGTTTCACTTTCTCGTTGCTGTTCTTATTATATATAGTGGGAGCATTAATTTATGCTTATTATATAAATGATCCAGATGCTTCTGGTGGCATTCCCATAGTGGTTGTTGCTATTTTGTTTTTTTTGCTCGCTTGTGCATTGGTGAAAAAAAGTGGGGAAAAACAAATGAAAGAAGGTACTCAAAAAGAAAACAAAGAACTTGAACAAAGAATAACGCACCTTCAGGTTGAGATAGAAGAGATATTGGCAAAAAATAAAGAGGCAGAAAACCAATTCAATTCTATATCTTCTATCATAACCGCAGAATGTAATGATTGGGAGACTCAGACAAATGAAATAATAGAATTACTGCCGCATGACAAAAAAGACGGAGGCAAACTTGACCCCAAACTAGAGGAGGCGGCACATATTGTTGTCAATAAACAAGATGGTTCTACAAGTCTTGTTCAACGTAAACTTGCTATAGGCTATAATCGTGCAGAGCGGATTATGAATCAACTTGAGTTAGTTGGAGTTGTAGGTGCGACTAAGGGAACTAAGTCCCGTGATGTACTAATATCCGATGAAGAAACTCTTGAGATACTGTTATCAAAATGGAGATGATAATTTAATATGAAGAGAATATTACAATTCCTAACTGGATATATCGAAAAGACTATTGTCGAGTCAAAAGTTTGGTGCATTGAGGATGCTTTCCAAACTGATGATTGTTTCAATGATGTTCCCAACGAGCCTGGAATATACATTATGGTTGCAAAGAAAAGAGATTTTGTATATCCCAAGAAAGATTCGCCAGTGTTTTACATTGGAACTTCTAAACATCTAAAGAATCGGCTAAGGACTCATCTCAAGCTTTACAAAGAAGCCAAGGCTGATTTCAATAAACATTCATCATGGAATTATAGCAGATATAATTATGCGGTTGCTTTCGACGTCGATATTTATTATATGCGAATAACTGGTCGAGAAAACGAAAAAGCACTTGAAAGTAAGGCGATGGAAGGCTTTTACGACAAGTATGGTGCATTGCCTGTCGGAAACGGCGCATTTTCATTTAGGAAATAATATTGATATGAGACAAGATCTAATCGAAGGAATAGACAATGAAGCAGAATAAAACAGCCAGGGAGATGCTGGCACAGATTGAGGAAGATTTCTTCAAGGGAGTTAACCTCTCGGAGGTAAGTAATTTGGAGGGTGACGAACGGAGGAATTTCAGGCTCTCACAGTTGGAGCGGTTGCTGACGGAGAAGCATGGATCATCGCCGTTGGCGATATGGTTGTCGGATATGTTCTGGACGGCTGATGAGGGTAGGAAGTTGCCTGAGAAGCCCAACCCGCTGATGTCACTACAGGAACAGCAGGCGCTGACAGACGAGGAAATGGCCTGTCTTCGTTTGATACTGGAAGCGGCTGGCCTCTGCCACGACCTGAGCCTGCACTTTACGTTCGACCTGAAGGAGGCTTTCGGCGTGAAGAATGACTTCTGGGTGTCGAACAAGCAATTGGTGGAATGGCTTACCACGACAGAGTATGAGCACGTAGCGATGCACACGGCGTACATCATGAAGAAACACGCCATAAGCGTGTATGAACTTGGCCATTACCTGCCTGCACAGGATGAAATGGCTGAACTGTATTCGGAGAAGTATCGGCAGCGATTGGGCTATCCTGACAATACAGAGATCCCCCCTCGCGACTACGTAAACACCATCGTTGACTCGCTGGCACAGATAGAAAGGCATTGGCAACGTGGACGCAAACTGAAGCTGAGACCTGACTTAGTGATACTGCACGACGAGATATATGGCGTGGTGCCCCGTCAGTTTGACAAAGTGGTGCTTGCTGCCGCTCAGGAACTCTTCGATTATATGGATCGGGAATTGTACGGTCGATTTGTGACTAAGGATTATAAGCCATGGGACGAACAGCCGGAGTCTTTCAAACAATTCGTGTCTGAAGCACTAGATCGCTTTGCTGATAAGGTGCGTGAAATGCGCTCCAAATATTTGGCCAAAGGCTGGATAGCTGACGGTTCATTGGCGTTTGCCTATCTGATGGAACATGCCCAGCGGTGCGGACACGGCTGGTGGCGCGAGGAGGACGATGCCTTATGATGAGCAATAATCGTGCGGATTATAGCTCTGCTTCAGAATGGTTGTCGGCTCTTAGACAGGATGGATTGTGGCTGAGCCAGCTGCAACGGCTTCAGGCTCCAGCAGACAGTAGCATCAGTGTTAGTCGTGAGGAAATCATGCAGCAAATTGGACATGGCGATACCTTTCATCTCTGGAATATCTGTCAGCACAAGGTGGAACCGGTGGTTGAGGAGGTGTGGGAGATAGCCGAATTGTCGCTTATCAAACTGAAAATTCAGACCATCGGGATGTTGTCAATAGAATGGTTGGATCAACATGAAAATGGTGGCCTGAGTGTGGAGACAGAAGAGAAATCTTCTGCTATCATCGACCGCCTGAAACCTATTTTCTATGGCTCTGAGCAAGAGGCAAGGGCTTTCCTTGAGAGTATTCAAGGCATGAAGCCCACTCAGATTACCGACAAGGTGAATCAGCTTGTGGACGAAAAGAAGGTTTCAGATTTGTCTAGCCATCGTGACCTATGGAAGGTGCTTCATGACTTCGACCTTTATAAGAGAACTGAAGCAAACTGGAATATGCAGGTGAAGTAGCCATCTGCACAGAAAAATGACTCAGAAATGGGGAATCGGCATGTGTCGGTTCCCCTTTTTTGTATCCATACTTGTACAAGTAACATGCGAAAACTTGTAGAGTACTTGTAATTCCTTGTAATTACTTGTGTAACAGATAGTTACATTCTGTTTTATTTGGAATGTGACAAAAATCGCCGTACCTTTGCATCGTCAATAAACAATTAAAGGTCGTCAGAAGGAGGCGACGTAAAACAAAACAGAATTATGAGCAGAACAAGAAATTTGATTGCCATCGCACGAGGCACCATCGCTGAGAATGCACGTCGTCAGATGTCACTCTTAAACCAGTGCCGAATGCCGAACCCACCAAAGCAAGACTTTCGCTTCATGGGTCACAGAATCTAAAGGAGAGTCATTAGAGAATTAGTTATCACAGTATTACAAATCTGAGACGAAAGTGAGTGAGGGAAGTCTCGCGAGTGAAAAAGGCCTAATTTCAGCACTTGCCCTGTCTCACAAATCGAATTCAGATTTATGAAACCAACAATTTTCCGTAAGCACATTTTGCAGCAGAACGTCCAGATGGACGGCAGTATTAACTTCCAGACCAACGGCGACATCAATGTCTATCCCTGCCCTTGGGAGAGTGACAAGGAGGTGACCAATGGCAGCCGAGTGCGCTACCGTGCAGGCATTGAGGTTGACGCAGACGGTCGGACACGGGTAAAGCGTGTCAATGACGGGTCGAAGGGTCCCAAGTACCAGACGATCTTTGAGACGGCCCACGCCGTAGTGAAGATGACGCGCGAGCACTCGAAGAAGAATCCCAATCGCGGTTGCCTGAAGGTGGAGTTTACCTTCCCCAAGAAGTATCCGCTGGAGCTGATGAAACAGCTTTTCCGCGACGAGACCATCGAGGTGGCGGCTTATCTGGCCACCCGCAAGACTAACACTTTATGGACTAATAACCAATAAGAAAGGAGGACTACAGATATGGAGAATCAAATGATTATGACTATGAAATTCACATGTATCGGCAAGGGGCACGGCGCTCCTTGCCTCCCTGCCACCAAGGAAGACTGGGAGGCTCTTCGCCGCGAATCGTGGCTGGCACAGATGTGCGCACGTATAGAGAAAGGTGATGACGAACTGAAGCATCGTCTGCCGGTGTGGACGCCGCATTGCGCGGAGTTCAAGAACAATCACAGGGCCATTGCTGATGCCATGAAGCCGCTGAACCGACTGATGCTCGACTTCGACGAAAAGGGGCATACGGATGAAATCTGTGCCCGTCTCATGGAGAAGTCGCCATTAGTACCGCTGCTCATTGAGGAGAGTGTGCGTCGTGGTACGCATGTGCTGGTGGAACTGCCTGACGGGATGACACCTGAAGTGGCTCAGCAGCTGATGCAGGAGGCTACGGGATTTGCGCCCGATGCGGCTGTGAAGGACGTTTCGAGGTGCATCTACATGGTGCCCGAGGATCATACCAAATATGTCAATCCGAAGCTGTTTGAGGTGTCAGAGGTACAAGAGGGAAATTTTTCCCAGATGTCCAACGAGCGCAAATCTGCGCCGGTTTCCAACGAATCCAAAAATGGATTGGTTGAACAAGAGCTCAAATCTGAGCCGTCGTTCAAGGGTATTCCCTATATCTCTATTATCTCCGAGTGGTGGCGTAGAAATGGCGGTGAGCCTGCCGAGGGTGAGCGTAACGTAAAGTTGCACAAATTGGCCGTCAACCTCCGAGCCATTTGCGATAATAAGAAAGAGGTGTTGATGCAGGTCATGCCCCGTTTCGGACTCTCTGACGTGGAGCTGAAATCAGTCGTTGATTCGGCTTGCAAGGAAGAGCCCAAGGGCATTTCGAAGGTGATGCAGCAGATCATAGATGATGAAGAATCAAGAAGGAAGAATGAAGAGTCGGATAGCGCATGGGATATCGATTCGGATTCTTCTGAGGCGGCAGCAAATTCTTCACTTCTCACTATTCACCCTTCACTTAAAAAAGCCCTGCCCATCGGACTGAAGGAATCGCTGGTTGGTGTACCCGAGTCGATGCACATGCCTGTGCTTTGCGGCATCATGCCTATCTGTGGTGCTTATGCCGACGGCGTAGAGGTGGAGTATTGCGACGGCAACACCCATCATCTCGGCCTGATGGCCATCATTCATGGTGAGCAGGCTTCGAACAAAAGTGTGGTCAAGAATGCCATCGACGTCTGGAAGCGGCAGTTCGACGAAGAGGATGCCCTGGCTCGCAAGCGTGAGGAGGAATGGAAGGAGCGCAAGAAGGGGCGTAAAGCCAACGAGAAGGCGCCCGAGGATCCTCACGTGCTCATCCGACAGGTGCCTGTAACCGTCTCGTGCTCAACGCTCTTGAAGCGATTCAAGAACGCTGCTGGCCATACCTTGTATAGCTTTGGCGAGGAACTTGACACGCTCCGAAAGACGAACGGTGCCGGCTCGTGGTCGTCGAAGTATGACATCTATCGCCTCTCGTTCGATCGCGGTGAGTGGGGTCAGGACTACAACAGCGATGCAGCCGAATCGGGCGTGGTGAAAGTGGCCTACAACTGGACGATGCTTGGCACGAACGGCGCTTTGCGGAAGTGCTTCAAGGCCGACAACATCGAGAACGGACTGTCGAGTCGTGTGATGCTCGCTGAGATGCCCGACACGAGTTTCTCGAAGATGCCGAAGTTCGGCAAGCGTTCGGCTGAGGACGAGGCGAAGATTCAGGAGGCGGTCATCCGTCTGCGCTCATTCACAGGGCTTCTGGATGTGCCTCGTTTGAGGAAGGCCATCGAGGCTTGGGTAGAAGAAAAGCGTGTGGAGGCAGCCAAGGACATTGACCACGTGAAGGACACGTATCGCAAACGTGCGGCTGTGATCGGCTTCCGCTGCGGTGTGATTTTTCACATACTATCAGGTGCAGCCCGTGAGTCAAAGGCATGTCTCGACTTCGCACTGATGATGGCAGAGTACTGTCTTCAGCAGCAGATAAAGGCCTTTGGCGAGGCACTGGAGAGTCAGTTTGTTGATGCTCGCGACGAGTGCATCCGCTACGGCAGCAATCACTCCATCTTCGACCAGCTCGCGCCAGCCTTCACGATGGACGATCTGCGAGCCCTGAAGCGTGGCTTCTGCAGCGAGGCAGGACTTAGGAAAATCATCTCTCGCTGGTATCGCGACCATTGGATTGAGAAGACCGACAAGACGCATTGGCGCAAACTCAACAGCGAGACTTTGACTTCGTCGAAGTCGCTTACGCTCGACCATTCAAGCAAGCTTGATGGTTCTCGCTGAATCGCGACTTTGTGACATTTGACTTTGTGACATTAAGGAACTTAAAATATTGATAATTATGGAATTAGTATTGACACGCATAGCAAAACGCAAGACCTATACAATAGGCAAACTCAACATCGTAGAACGAATCGATGACGCATATCTGGCAGGCTCGAAAGAAACGTATTTCTGCGACACGCTCGAACCGCCAGTGCTGGAGATGAAGACCACCGTGCCGAAAGAAGCCGTGCTGCGCTCACCTGCAAAGGCACAGAGCTTGAAGCCCTTCGCCATCCCTGAAGGCCGTTACGCGGTAGTGATCACGTGGAGTCCGAAATTCAAGATGTGGCTCCCCGTCCTGCTCGGTGGTCCCGACTTCAACCGTCTCTTCAAGGGCATCCGCATTCACATGGGCAACACCGTCGCCGATACCGCAGGCTGCATCCTTGTAGGTCGTAACCAGATAGTAGGCAGAGTGCTCGAATCCCGCAAGTGGCTCTATGAGCTCAAGCAGAAGATCGTCGAGGCAAAGGGTAGGGGAGAGCCCGTCTGGCTCACCATCCGGACATTCATTCGGTAGTTAACTTATGGAAGACTGAAAAAAAATAGCAGCAAATATTTGGATTATATGGCGAAAAGTTGTAAATTTGCACTTCCTTATATAAATATGAAAAAGGTATTATTAGACGCACATACCCATACGGTGGCATCGGGCCATGCCTATAGCAGTCTGCAAGAAATGGCAAAGGCCGCTGCCGATATGGGACTGGAGGTGCTGGGAATCACCGAGCACGGTCCCAGTGTGCCAGGCACTTGTCCGACGCTGTATTTCAAGAATATGTTCGTGGTGCCTCGGCAGATGTACGGCATACGGTTGCTGATGGGCTGCGAGATCAATATCCTCGACACGAAAGGCAGCCTTGACCTGACTGATGAACAGATAGGCTGGCTCGATATTGCCATAGCTGGCGTTCATGCGGCATGGTATCAGGCTGGCACGAAAGAGGAGAATACGGAGGGTATGATAAATGTCATCAAGAATCCGAGGATTCATATCATCAGCCATCCGGGCGACGGCTCTTGCGAACTCGATTTCGAGCCATTGGTATTGGCAGCAAAGGAGGCTCATACGCTGTTGGAGGTGAACAACCATTCACTGGCTCCACGACGGCATAAGACGGTGGCAAGGGATAACAATCTGGAGATCCTGCGCCTCTGCAAGAAGTACGAGGTTCCTACCATTCTCGGCAGCGATGCTCATATCTCATTCCAGATAGCCGACTATGAGCGGCTTTATCCGCTGCTGGCAGAGACTGATTTCCCAGACGAGCTGATTATGAACTACTGGCCGGATAAGTTTTTCGACTATCTGGGGATTCAGAGTCAGTCATTATTCTGATGCCGTCTTACTAACTTCCTTTAATGCTGTTACTATGAGTTCCCTTTGGGCCATAAAAGAATTGTAAGCAGTCTTTACCAAGTCCCAATTCCATGTCATCAGTCCAATACCCAGGCATTTCTTCAACGTCGGACAGAAAGCATTACGGTTGGTACGCATATAGTCTTTGATGATTTCTTCGTCACTGACACCATAGGATCTTAACAAGGCCATACTGACTATACCCGTCCTATCCTTGCCAGCAGTACAATGAAAGAGCGTACAGATGCCTTTACTCGCATTATCCTTCAATGTCCAAACAGCTTTTTCCAATTGGCTTCGGGAGTATTCTTCTGTCACGATGTCTGTATAGAGAGCCTTGAAGTCTGGTATCATTTCCTTCAGCTTCTCTGGATGCTTGCGTAAGTTCTTGATGATGGTCATTGGGTCTGAACCAGTCTCATGGGTAATGCCGACAGCTGCATCATTCAATAGGGGAATTTGCAGATACTCAATTCCTTCAGGCAATGGGTCTGGAAATTCAGCCGACTCTACTGGTGTCCTGAGGTCGATGACACACTTGACACCATACTTATTACAGAGTCCGGTGCATTCTTCGGGTGTTAGGATACTGAGCTTCCCACTACGCAAGAAAAGCCCCTTGGGGACGATACCGCCACCAACACTACCAAGGTCTCGCAGGTTCAGTTCTCTCTTCATTGCTTGCTGCATCCATCGTCAAATTTCCTAAACTATTTTAATAATTGCTGCAAAAATAGTAAATTTGTGGCAAATTAAGTAACTTTGCCCTTAGTTTTAATATGTTTTGTGATATGATAGACCAGATTATCGACTACAACAAGACTTTTGTAGCACAGAAAGGCTATGAGAAGTATCTCACTGATAAGTACCCCGACAAGAAACTGGCGGTATTGTCGTGTATGGACACCCGACTGACAGAACTGCTACCGGCAGCCCTCGGCCTGAAGAATGGTGATGCAAAGATAATCAAGAATGCAGGAGGCTTAGTCATATCTGCCTTCGACTCAGCCATGCGTAGCTTGATTGTAGCTATCTATGAGCTAGGTGTAGAGGAAATCATGGTGGTGGCTCACTCGCATTGCGGAGCCTGTCACATGAGCTATGACCATTTCCACCATGAGATGATAGCCCGTGGCGTGACGGATGCAACGCTTGACACCATCCGCAAGTGTGGCATCGACCTTGACCAGTGGTTGGAGGGATTCAAGGACACACCGACCTCTGTCCGCAAGACCGTTGAGACCATCAAGACCCATCCGCTGGTGCCGAAGGACATTGTGGTTCGTGGGTTTATCATTGATTCAGAGACAGGAGCTTTAGAAGAAATCCAATGAAGTACACTGCCTTTACATTTGTATTTATTGCCTCGTTATTATGCTCATGCAATGGTAACAAGGCTGCGAGTGAGCGATGATGTGGACAGTATTATCAGATAGAACCATGTGTTATTCCTCCTTATCTGATGAAATTAGTCCAAACCGGCTGTTCTTTCTGAGGATGACCGTGTCATATTCAGGGTTGTCTGGATTACCATTTATGGACGGATTTTGTTCCGATAAATCAGACCAATAAGTTGGAAGTCCATACCCCTGAATGAAAATTATCGAGAAGCCCTTTGCTTACTGGGATTCTCGATAATCAAATGATTTTTCAAATCTGGATTGGCTTCGCCTATCCCTTGTGATCCCGTTGGGATTCAAACCCAAGACCTTCAGAACCGGAATCTGACGCTCTATTCAGCTAAGCTACGGGACCGATGTGCTCGAAAGCGGATGCAAAGGTAGTGTTTTAATTCAAGAAAGAAGAATAAAAAATTAAGAATTAATTTCTTTTAAGGATTTGTTATATTGTGCAAAATGTTAGCGAAAATCAAGAATCTGTGTCATTTTGCGAAAATATTCTTGCGTTTGCTTGCACATTCGCAATAAATGTAATACCTTTGCACGCAAATTAAACATAAACAGAATAATGGGACAAGTAATTAAGCCGATACATTATGAGCAGCTGCTTGACATGAAGCAGACGGAACAAGGTATCAAACTGATTAAGGATTTCTTCCAACAGAACCTCTCTACGGAGCTGAGGCTGCGCCGAGTGACTGCTCCGCTCTTCGTGTTGAAAGGTCTGGGTATCAATGACGATCTTAATGGCGTGGAGCGTGCTGTGACATTCCCCATCAAGGACTTGGGCGATGCCGAGGCCGAGGTGGTGCATTCCCTGGCAAAATGGAAGCGTCTGAGTCTGGCAGAGTACAAGATTGAGCCTGGCTACGGTATCTATACAGATATGAACGCGATACGCGCGGACGAGGAACTGGATAATCTTCACTCGCTTTATGTCGATCAGTGGGACTGGGAGGCTGTGATTCGCAAGGAAGACCGCACGGTAGCTTTCTTGAAAAATGTGGTGGAGCGTATCTATGCGGCCATCCGACGCACGGAGTACCTGACGTGTGAAACCTATCCGCAGATCAAGCCGTTCTTGCCAGAGAAGATCCATTTCATCCATGCGGAGGAGCTGCTGGCTATGTATCCAGACAAGACGCCGAAGGAGCGTGAAGATGCAATCTGTGAGAAATACGGTGCGGTATTTATAATAGGTATAGGCGGCAAACTGGCTAATGGGGAGAAACACGACGGTCGTGCACCAGACTATGATGACTGGTCAACCATTGGTGAGAATGGTCTGGCAGGGCTTAACGGCGATATCCTGATCTGGTATCCCGTACTGGGGCGTTCGTTTGAACTCTCCTCAATGGGTATCCGTGTGGATAAAGAGAGCCTGTTGCGCCAATTGAAGATTGAGGGCAAGGAGGATCGCAAACAGCTCTATTTCCATCAGCAGTTGTTGAACGACAAACTGCCGCTGAGTATCGGCGGTGGTATCGGACAGAGCCGTCTTTGTATGGTATTGCTCCATAAAGGTCATATCGGTGAAATACAGGCCAGCATTTGGCCCGATGATATGCGGAAGGCATGCAAAGAATTGGGCATGAACTTGATTTAAATCAGTTTTTGGGCATAAAAGGGGTCGATTTTAACGAATCGACCCCTAATTTTTGATATTCCACTTTGTTTTTTGATTTTTTGCTAAATTTGATGAAAAAATGTGTGTGACGAAAGCGGAAAATTGCTACTTTTGCACAAAGTGACCTAGTCCGTCGCACGTGCCGTCGGAAGTCTTTACCATCAGTTCTGCCCGTCCGTCACCGTCGAGATCATAGACGATAAACGGAGTGTAGTGGGCACCAGAGCGGATGTTGATGCCGAGGTCTATGCGCCAGAGCAGTGTACCGTCGAGTTGATAGCAGTCGAGCAGGGTGGGGCCCGTGTAGCCGTCATGGGCATTATCGTGAGCATTGGAAGGGTCCCATTTCAGGATGATCTCATATTGCCCGTCACCATCAACATCACCTACAGAGGCGTCGTTGGCTGAGTAGGTGAAAGCCTCGCCATCAGGTGTAGTACCGCCTTCTGGCTTTTGGAGTTTTACTGGCAGATAGTCTTCTGGTGTATCAGCTTTGAGCGTGAAACTGCCATTCTTTCCGCCACCGCGCACCTCATAGGTCGCATCGGTATTGAGGGGATGCTCGTCTATATAGAAGGTGCCGCCTTTGGTCATGGGCGTCGTGTTGAGTTTCTTTCCGTTACGGAAGAGGTCGAAGGGTTCGGCTGTCTTGTCGTCACGCAGGGTACGCCAACTGACAATCACCTTGCCCCCATTGCGGATAGCGACGACACCACGGTTCAGTTGCTCATGTTTCAGTTTGCTGAAGTCATAGTTCGGCTGGGCGTTGACACTAAGTGCCAAGCCAAATAAAAGGGATAGTGATAGTTTGTTGTTCATTGTTTTGGTTGTATTGGTTATCGTTCTCAGATGCAAATATACACAAAATTACGGTTCGTTCCAAACGAATGTCTGCCGAAAGCCAAAGTTTTAGGATGGAATATCAAATTTTAAAGTCGATTCCATCATATAATGCGTAATTTTGCCCAACTAAATATAAAGGGCTATAAGATGAAACGTTATTTATTACTACTTACATGCTTAATCTCTTTGGCTGCTATGGCACAAGGTATATATAATGTACGCGACTATGGCGCCAAGGGTGATGGTAAGACGCTCGACAGCCCGGCTATCAATAGTGCCATCGAGGCCTGTGTCGCTGGTGGCGGCGGACAAGTGTTGTTGCCTGCCGGAACCTATCTGAGTGGCAGTATCCGACTGAAGAGCAATGTCGATCTGCACTTGATGGCTGGTGCGACGATTCTGGCTGCACCAGGTGAGATGAAAGTTTACGATGAGAGTGAGGTGTTTGGTGGCCCAGAGTATCAGGACGGTGGGCATACCTATTTCCATAACTCACTGATCTGGGCTGAAGGCCAGCACAATGTGAGTATTACGGGGCAGGGCTGTATCGATGGCGAGGGACTGACGAAGCACGACACAGAGAAGGCTGGTATCGTAGAGGGTGGTTCCATCGGTACAGGCGATAAAGCTGTTGCCTTGAAGCTCTGCCGCAATGTGACCATTCGTGACATCACGATCTTCAGAGGTGGACACTTTGCGATCATCACTACTGGCTGCGACATTGGAACCATCGACAATGTCACTATCGACACGAATCGCGATGGTATTGACATCGATTGTTGTAAGTATTTCACGGTAAGTAATTGTAAAGTGAACACGCCCAATGACGATGCCATCGTGCTGAAAAGTTCCTATGCCCTGAAGCGTCCAGTATTCTGCGAGCACATCCTTATCACCAACTGTATCGTGACGGGTTATAAACTTGGTACCTTCCTCGATGGCACCTATGTGCCAGAGAAGGTGAACTGGGTTTGTGGACGAATTAAGCTTGGCACAGAGTCAAACGGTGGCTATCGGAATATTACAATTTCCAACTGTACTTGTATGTGGAGCAGTGGTCTGGCTTTTGAGGAGGTCGATCAGGGGCGGATGGAGAATATTGTGGTGGATAATATCTCATTGAGCCACGTACACCACTATCCCATATACATTACCACAGGTTGTCGCAATCGCGGTCCTAAGGAGCGTACCGATGTCTCTTCTGCCCGCGACATCTATATAAATAATGTGATAGCCGATGACTGTGATTCATTGGCAGGCATCATCATTACCGGCATGGAAGGCACACCAATCAAGAACGTCTCCTTGAGTAATATCCGCATCCAGTACAGGGGTGGGGGACAGAAGGTTGATAAACCATATCGTGAACAAGGTACGAACTATCCCGAGCCGCGCTGGGCTGGTCCAACACCCGCCTATGGACTCTTTGCCCGCCATGTCGATGGTCTTCGTCTGCGTAATGTGAAGTTCGAGCTGATGCGCCCTGATGAGCGCCCAGATATGATTCTAGAGGATGTAATTAACGACGATATTGAAAGATGAAAAGACTAGTAATTTGTTTGATGGCGCTGGCAACTATGACTGCTACAAAGGGCCAAGTCATAGACACCGTACTGAATAAGGTGAGCGACAAACCATTCTATTTTTCTGTGCCTGTAAGTGATGGTAACTATAAGGTAACGGTTACGCTCGGTGCCAAGAAACGTGCAGCCCAGACCGTAGTACGTGCTGAGTCGCGTAGGCTCATGGTAGAGAATTGCGTGACGAAGAAAGGTAAGTTCTCTACTTATAGCTTTATCGTCAATAAACGTTCTGCAGAGATCCCTGGAGGAAAGAAAGTCTCATTGAAGCCTCGTGAGCATGAATACCTGAACTGGGACTCATTGCTGACTTTGGAGTTCAATGGCGTAAGCCCTGCCGTAAAGTCCATTCGCATCGAGCCCGATACGACGGCGCTTACCGTGTTTCTTTGCGGCAACTCCACCGTTGTCGATCAGGAATTGGAACCTTGGGCCTCTTGGGGACAGATGATTCCACGTTGGTTTACCGACCGCGTGGCTATCTCCAATCATGCTGAGAGTGGGCTTACGGCACGTACCTTTATTAATGGAAATCGCCTCGAGAAGATATTGTCAATGCTGAAACCAGGTGATTATGTAGTCTGTGAGTTCGGCCATAATGATCAGAAGGAGAAACGCCCAGGCGACGGTGCCTACTATCATTTTGCCTACCATCTGAAGATATTCATCGACCGCGTGCGGGCTGCTGGCGGTAATATCATTTTTATTACCCCCACCCAGCGACGATTCTTCGACGAGGCTACTCATACGAAGATACAGGAGACTCATCTCGACTATCCTGACGCCATGCGGGCTGTGGCACAGCGTGAAGGGGTGCCCGTCATCGAACTCCACGATATGACTCGTGACTTCTTTGAAACACTCGGTTTCGAAGGGAGTAAACGGGCACTGGTTCATTATCCCGCCAACACCTTCCCAGGACAAGATAAGGCATTGGCAGATAATACACACTTTAATCCCTATGGTGCCTATGAGGTGGCAAAGATGGTCGTGATGGGTATGAAGCAGCTGCAACTACCAATGGTTGGAGAATTGCGAACAGACTGGTCCGACTTCAATCCGAAGCAACCAGATGATCCTGATAAGTTCGTGTGGTATCCTGCTCAGAAACAGGATGTTACTAAACCAGACGGAAATTGAAATAAGTCAAAAATAAAAAAGATATGAAGAGATTCGCATTTAAAATGTACCTGAAGCCAGGTTGTGAGAAAGAGTATGAGAAGCGTCATGCAGCCATCTGGCCAGAGCTCGTGAAGATGATCAAGGACGGAGGCGTGAGCAACTACAGTATCTATTGGGACAAGGATACCAATATCCTTTTCGGCTACCAAGAGTGCGAGGGTGAAGGTAACAGTCAGGATACGGAGAACATCGATCCTATCACCCAGAAGTGGTGGGACATGATGGCCGATATCATGGAGGTGAACCCCGATAACTCACCCGTTACTATCCCTATTCAGGAGGTTTTCCACCTCGACTGACTTGACCTATCTTATTTTAACACGGATTAATCAAAATTTTCAGTAGGAAAATGGAGATTAATCCGTTTTCTTTTTGTAACTTTGCAGCCTAAATGCATTTATTATAACGTTATATTATTTGGAAATGGCTGAAAATAAGAAGATTAAGACTGCTTTAGTGTCGGTGTTCCATAAGGATGGACTCGACGAGCTGCTCAAAAAGCTGAACGAGGAAGGCGTGAAGTTCCTTTCTACAGGTGGTACACAGAAATTTATTGAATCTCTGGGTTATCCCTGCCAGAAGGTGGAGGATGTGACAACCTATCCATCTATTCTTGGTGGTCGTGTGAAGACCCTTCATCCGAAAGTGTTCGGAGGTATCTTGGCTCGTCGTGAAAATGAGGGTGATCTGGAGCAGATGAAGCAGTATGAGATTCCTGAAATCGATCTCGTGATTGTAGATCTCTATCCGTTTGAACAGACAGTTGCAAGCGGTGCCTCTGAGGAGGATATCATTGAGAAGATAGATATCGGTGGTATCTCATTGATTCGTGCTGGTGCAAAGAACTTCAAGGATGTGGTGATTGTGCCGAGCAAGGCAGAGTACAGTGTGCTGCTGGATATTCTGAATAAGAAAGGTGCTCAGACAGATATCGAGGATCGTCGTATGTTTGCTACTCGCGCCTTTGGTGTGAGCTCTCATTATGATACAGCCATCCACAGTTGGTTTGAAAAGTAATTTAAGGTAATTAGTATTTAGGTAATATTCAGGATTATGGGAATTTTTAGCTTTGTCCAGGAGATAGCAATGGACCTTGGTACGGCCAATACGATTATTATCAGTGATGATAAGATCGTGGTTGACGAGCCGTCAGTTGTTGCCTTGGATCGTCGTACAGACAAAATGGTTGCTGTCGGCAGTGAGGCAAAGATGATGTATGAGAAGACACATGACAATATCCGCACCATCCGTCCGTTGCGTGACGGTGTGATTGCCGACTTCTCTGCCTGTGAGCAGATGATGCGCGGTTTGATTAAGATGGTGCATACTGGCAGCCGTCTGTTCTCACCTTCGCTTCGAATGGTGATTGGTGTGCCATCAGGCTCTACCGAAGTGGAGCTTCGTGCTGTGCGCGACTCTGCAGAACATGCCGATGGACGTGATGTATATCTGATTTTCGAGCCAATGGCAGCTGCTATTGGTATTGGTATCGATGTAGAGGCACCAGAAGGTAATATGATTGTGGATATCGGTGGTGGTTCGACAGAGATTGCTGTCATCTCGCTGGGTGGTATTGTCTGCAACAACTCCATTCGTACTGCAGGTGACGACCTGACTGCTGATATTCAGGAGTATATGTTCCGTCAGCATAATGTCAAAGTCAGTGAGCGTATGGCTGAGCGTATCAAGATTCATGTGGGTTCAGCCTTGACCGATCTGGGTGAAGATGCCCCGGAGGACTATGTAGTTCATGGTCCTAACCGTATTACCGCTCTGCCGATGGAGGTTCCCGTATGCTATCAGGAGATTGCTCATTGTCTGGACAAGACGGTAGCAAAGATAGAAAATGCTGTGCTCTCTGCTTTGGAGAATACACCACCAGAGCTTTATGCTGATATCGTGAAGAACGGTATCTATCTGGCTGGTGGCGGTGCATTGCTGCGTGGACTCGACAAGCGTCTGACTGATAAGATGCATATTCCCTTCCACGTGCCTGAGGATCCTCTCCACAGTGTGGCAAAGGGTGCTGGTATCGCGCTGAAGAATGTTGACCGTTTCAATTTCCTGATGAGATAGGCGTTTCGTTTACGAAGAGATGCGCAATCTGCTGGATTTCCTGATAAAGTATCATCACTGGTTCGTTTTCGTATTATTGGAAGTGGCCAGTGGTGTACTGTTGTTTCAGTACAACAGCTATCAAGGTAGTGTGTGGCTTTCATCGGCCAACATCGTGTCCGGTAAGGTTTACGAGTTAGAGAGCAGTCTCTTTTCGTATTTCTCGCTTCGTGAAAACAACGAATTACTTTCGCAGCGTAATTTCTATCTGGAACGGCAGGTCAGCCAGTTGCGTCGTCTCTATACAGAGATGAGGAAGGACACCACGGCTTTGGAACGCAGTCACCTGAACTTTCTAAACCAGTACCAGTTGATTCCTGCAAAGGTGGTTGACAATTCTGTAAACAAGGCGGACAACCTGATGACCATCGACAAAGGCCGTGCAGACGGTGTCGAGGTAGATATGGGTGTGGCCTGCGGTAATGGTGTGGTAGGCGTCGTGTATATGGTTTCTGATCACTATTCTGTGGTCATCCCTGCGCTGAATGCATCTTCGTCTCGCATCAGTTGTTCCATCCGCAACCGTGATTACTTCGGTTACTTGCACTGGTATGGTGGTGATCCGTCGGTGGCTTATGTTGAGGATGTGCCTCGTCACGCCCGTTTCAAACTCGGTGAGTGGGTGGAGACGAGCGGTTTCTCTACCATATTCCCTCCTGGTGTGTTGGTGGGAAAGATAGAAAAGGCATATAATTCCAGTGACGGACTTTCCTATAAATTGAAGGTACGGTTGAGTACTGATTTCAGCTGTCTACGTGATGTCGTTGTGATATCTGACAAGAGTATTGCCGAAAGGGCACTCTTGATTCAGGCAGCCCGAGACTCGGTGAATGCAGATGCAAGAAAACATAATTAAGCGTCGGTTATGATATATATAGAACGGTTAGTCATGTTTGTGGTTCTCTTGCTGGTGCAGGTGTTGGTATTGAATCATATCCACCTGTATCAGTTGGCAATACCATTGCCTTACATCTTCTTTGTCATTACTTTCCAGCAGAATACGCCACGCTGGTTGATGCTGACTTCAAGTTTTTTACTTGGACTCTTGCTTGACATCTTTACCAATACACCAGGACTGGCAGCTGGTAGCCTGACCTTGATGGCTATGCTGCAACCGTATCTGTTGGATAGAATGGTGCCCCGTGATGCAGCTGATAGTTTGCCGATTTCGTCAGCAACACTAGGCTTTGGCAAGTTTTTCACCTTTAGCGCCATCATGACCAGCATTTATTGCCTGATATTCTTTGCTCTTGAGGCATTCTCATTCTTTGACTGGCAGCAATGGCTTCTGCGGACACTCTGCAGCAGTGTGTTGACACTCTTATTAATCGTGTCGGTTGAAAAGATTCGGTCGTGAAGGACAATAGCTTATCATACCGTCGATATGTGATAGGGGGCGCTGCTATACTTATAGTAGTGGTCTATACTATTAGGCTCTTCATGTTGCAGGTGACAAGTGATGACTATAAGAAAAGTGCAGACTCGAACGCCTTCCTGAAGAAAATCGAATATCCCTCTCGTGGAAATATCAGCGATCGTAATGGCAAACTGATGGTCTTTAACCAGCCTTCGTATGACATCATGGTTGTGATGAATGAAGCCAGAGACCGTATTGACACGACAGAGTTCTGTCAGACACTGGGTATCACCAAGGAAGAGTTTGATTACCGTATGGCAGTGATGAAGGACCGCAACAAGAACCCCGGTTATTCGCGCTTTACGCAACAACTCTTTATAAGCCAGCTTTCCGATAAGGATTTCAGTCTGTTTCAGGAGAAGATGTTCCGTTTCCCTGGCTTTTATGTACAGAAACGTAGCGTGCGACAGTATCAGTATCCCTTAGCGGCCCATGTGTTAGGCGACGTAGCCGAGGTGTCACCTGCAGATATCGAGGAAGACGACTATTACCAGCCTGGTGATTATATCGGCAAGTTGGGTATAGAACGTAAATATGAGAAACAACTGCGTGGTGTCAAAGGAATACAGATTCTGCTTCGCGATGCCCATGGCCGTATTCAGGGCAGATACCAGAATGGTGCGCTTGACCAACGTGCACAACCGGGTAAGGATCTGACACTAGGTATCGACCTGGAACTTCAGAAACTCGGTGAGCGCCTTATGGAAGGGAAGATTGGAAGTATTGTGGCAATAGAACCCTCAACGGGCGAGGTGCTCTGTATGGTCTCATCCCCTTCTTATGATCCGCGTCTGATGGTGGGACGTCAGCGAAGCAAGAACCATCGCCTGCTGAGTCAGGATGTGTGGAAACCTCTGCTCAACCGTAGTATTATGGGACAGTATCCTCCGGGATCGACTTTCAAGACCACGCAGGGCTTGACCTTCATGACAGAGGGCATCATCACGCCCACGACCTTGTATCCTTGTAGTCGCGGATTCGTGTTTAGGGGCCTGCGAGTAGGCTGTCACGGTCATGCGTCACCGTTGCCCCTTGTGCCTGCATTGAGTACCTCGTGCAATGGCTATTTCTGCTGGGGACTCTATCATATGATAGGAAATAAGGCCAAGTATGGCTCTGTTCAGAATGCTATGGACACGTGGCGTGACTATATGGTAAGCATGGGCTTCGGTTATCAGACGGGGATTGACCTGCCTGGTGAGAAACGTGGCTTGATTCCCAATGCGCAGTTCTATGACAAGGCCTATAAGGGTTCTTGGAATGGTCTGACAATCATTTCTATCGCTATCGGGCAGGGTGAGGTCAATGCAACACCGTTGCAGATTGCCAATCTGGCTGCAACCATTGCTAACAGGGGCTATTTCTACACACCCCATGTTGTGAGAAAGGTGCAGGGGGAACCTCTCGATACTACCTATACCAGCCGCCATTATACCAAAGCATCGCGAGAGGCCTATGACTATGTTGTTCAGGGCATGCGTTCTTCTGTATTGGGCGGTACTTGCCATGAATTGGGAAAATACGACTTCATGGCTTGTGGAAAGACTGGTACGGCCCAGAACCGCGGTCATGACCACTCGGTGTTTATGGGATTTGCACCTATGGACAATCCAAAGATTGCCGTTGCTGTTTATGTAGAGAATGGTGGCTGGGGTGCAACCTATGGCGTACCCTTCGGTGGCCTGATTATGGAACAATATCTTAAGGGTAAGCTTTCAGAGGCCTCAGAGGCAAGGGCCAGAAGCCTACAGGAAAGGAAAATCGACTATGGTACGGCAGACAGATAAGAAACAGCGAGGTGTCTTGCAGTCGCTTGACTGGTGGACCATCTTGATCTATATGGCGTTGCTCACCTTTGGTTGGGTCAGCGTCTGCGGTGCCAGTTATTCCTATGGTGACGCCGATATATTCAGTCTTGATACACGTTCTGGTATGCAGATTATCTGGATTGGCACCTCGATTGTTCTTGGTTTCGTGCTGCTGATGCTTGATGATCGTTTTTACGATAAGTTTGCCTTCTTGATCTTCGGTGTCATGCTGTTGCTACTATTTGCGACTATATTTAACCCGCATAGTATTAAGGGATCGCGTTCGTGGCTTGTTTTGGGACCATTGCGTCTCCAACCAGCAGAGTTTGCCAAGTTTGCAACGGCACTGGCTTTGGCGAAGGTGATGAGCATCTATGGCTATAATATTCAGAAATGGCAGCATTTTGCGGCAACATTGGCCATCATCGTTGTACCAATGCTTTTTATCGTTCTTCAGCGAGAGACGGGCTCGGCATTGGTCTATACGGCATTCTTCCTGGTGTTTTACCGTGAGGGAATGCCAGGCAGTATTCTCTTTACCGGCGTGGCGATGGTGCTCTATTTCGTAGTGGGCATACGTTATGCCGATACGATGATTCTCTACACCCCGACGTCGGTAGGCAAGTTCATGGTGCTGCTGTTTATTCAGTTGTTCTCTGGTGGATTGGTATGGGTCTATTGCAAGGATCATTCAAAAGCCATATCTATCCTGGCCGTTTGCTTGGGGATAACGTTGGCTGGATTGTTGTTTTCATTGTTTGTCATTCCTTTCGATGTCTTTTATCTCGAGTTGTTGGTGTGTGCTTTCCTAATAGGCTATCTTATATGGGAATCATTGGCAACAAGAATCAGAAACTATCTCTGGATTGCCTTGTTCACTTTAGGATCTCTGGTGTTCTTCAGTTTGGCTGACTATGTGTTGAATAATGTGATGGAGCCCCACCAGCGCGTACGAATTAACGTGTTGTTAGGCCTGGAAGAGGATTTGAAGGGTGCGGGCTATAACGTGCATCAGAGTGAGATCGCTATTGGTTCTGGTGGTCTGGAGGGAAAAGGTTTCCTGAATGGTACACAGACAAAACTCAAGTTCGTGCCAGAACAGGATACAGACTTTATCTTCTGCACGGTTGGTGAGGAAGAGGGCTTTGTTGGATCAGCTGGTGTGCTGATGCTTTTCTTGGCCTTGATTTTGCGACTAATCCATCTTGCAGAACGGCAGAATTTCACGTTTGGGCGTGTTTACGGTTACTGCGTGCTGAGTATCTTCTTATTCCATGTGTTTATCAATGTCGGCATGGTTCTTGGCCTGACTCCTGTGATTGGTATTCCGCTCCCGTTCTTTAGCTATGGTGGTTCCTCACTTTGGGGATTCACCCTGCTGCTCTTTATCTTCCTGCGTATCGATGCAGGAAGAAATATGCTTCGTGATTGATTACCTTATGGCCTAACGTCGCGTCAGGCTGATTCCGATATCGGATATCCCGTGAATCTGCCATTGCTGCATTAGATGTGTCACCGCAATGTGAATAGAGTCATTCTGACTTAATGAAATGGTGTCTAAGGGAAACTCATGCTGGGTGTATGCGATGCCATTGTCAGTTTCCCCTGTCTCGTCGTAGATCTGGCAGGTGATGGAGCGTCTTCGGCTATCCGTTTTTGGCAGGATGGTGTTGTGAACATTCAAGGCCAGCGTTTGATAAGGATAGGAGAGTTGGGAGCGCACGCCGACAGCGATCTGATAGATACCAGCTTCTTTGACAGGTGGGATTTTGAAGAAGATTGTGTCGCCTCGTTCCCATCCGTCATGATCTACATGCTCGTAGTGACTATAGCACTTCTGCCTCTCGCAAGCGCAAAGCGACAGGAGTATTAGTGCCGAAAACAATGTCTTTAGCAAAAGCTTATTCTGCATGGTTATTACCGTCGCCTTCCTTCTTGTGATTGCCGGCAGGACGATTGTTTTTCTTTTTCTTTTTCTTCTTAGCGCGGTCGAAGCGGTTGATATCACCACCTGCGAGATCGACATGATTCTGTGTCTCAGGTTTCTTAGCACCGTCTTCTTGGAGTGAGACGGGCTTCTCACCGTGACGATTCATCTCAATCACGTGCTTGGCGCGCTCAGCAGTGATGGTTTCAAGATTGGCGGCGATGTTCTTGTCGGTAGAGTAGGTAATCAAGCCTGCCAGGATGTCGCTCTTGAAAAGATGGTAGTCTGCATCCATAGTCTGAAGGACGATATCCCTTCCGGGCAACTGCTTACCAGCTTCTATGTAATCATCAACCTCGTAGTTCAGACAGCATTTCAACTTGGCGCACATACCAGCCAATTTCTGAGGATTTAGTGATATGTCTTGAAAACGGGCAGCATTGGTACTGACGCTCGAGAAGTTTTTCATCCATGTAGCGCAGCAGAGCTCACGGCCGCAGGGGCCAGTGCCGCCGATGCGTCCTGCCTCTTGACGGGCACCAATCTGCTTCATCTCAATACGTACGTGGAAGGCTGCAGCCAGATCCTTGATGAGCTGGCGGAAGTCAACGCGCTCGTCTGCGATATAATAGAATATAGCCTTGTTGCCGTCGCCTTGGTATTCGACATCGCCGATTTTCATGTCGAGTCCCAGACCTTTGGCAATCTGGCGGCTTTCTATCATCGTGGCATGTTCGCGGGCCTTTGCTTCGTGGAACTTATCTATATCCGTCGGGCGGGCCAGGCGATAGATGCGCTTGATGTCATCAGCAGATTTCAGGTTGGCCTTCTTCAACTGTAGTTTCGCCAACCGTCCTGTCAGTGTGACCACACCGATATCGTGGCCTGGTGAAGCTTCTACAGCCACCACGTCACCTTTCTTCAGTTCCAGATTGTTTACATTATGATAATAGCCTTTACGGGTATGCTTGAACTGCACTTCTACGAGGTCGGTAGTATCGGCATTTCCTGGCACGTCAGCCAGCCAGTCGTAGGTGTTCAGCTGACGATCCTGTCGGCCTACAGCCGCGCGGCACAGCCCACGGTCGCAACCGACTCTGACGGGCAAATCTTTGGTCTTTTCTGTCATATCTTATCTTATTTCAATTTCTTTCAATTCTTATTTCTGCAAGAGCAGTACTATCATCTGCAAGGCAAAGTCGAAGAACACGATCTTGGCGTTGGCATTCTGTCCGATGTCGCGGATAGCGAGGTTGGCCAGATCGCTGATTGGCAGGATGTTCTTCTCATGGATAAACCGTGCAAAGTTACGGGCGAAGTCTTCTTCCTTCTGGGTCATATAGTTCAACTCCGTATTCTGGAAGTTATACATGAAGTTCTCCCTCGTCATGCGGAGGAAGTAGGTGAGCCATCGTTTCTGCTTCTCCCTGCCCATGCCTGCCATCTGTTCGCTCCATTTCCGCAGATCCTTGATCTTGCGCTGGTAGGCCAGTCGCATCAGCAGGATGTACATGTCAAGGAACAGCTCGTTCTCAGAACCGGCCTGCAATTCTTCCAAGGCCTTTAGCCAACTGCCGTTAGCGAATCTGCTGATACGACGGGCGGCTGTCTCGTCAATGCCTCTGCGCTCTATGAGTGCCTGACAGATGTCGTCCTCCTTGATACGCTTGATGTCAATGCGCTGTACGCGGCTCCGGATAGTCTCCAACAATTTGTCTGGCTCCTCGCTGACGAGGATGAAGAGCGTCTGTTGGGGCGGTTCTTCGATGAGCTTCAGCAGCTTGTTGGCACAGGCGATGTTCATGCGTTCTGGTAGCCAGATGAGGCTGATCTTATAGCCGCCTTGGCTGGACTTTAATGAAAGTTTGCGCACCAGCTCGTCACTTTCTCCTGCAGTGATGATGGCCTGTTGGTTCTCGCCTCCCATCATCTGCATCCATTCGTCCATCCCAAAATAGGGCGTGTCGGTGATCAGACTGTTCCATTCCTTTGCGAAGTCGTCGCTGACAGGTATGTGGTCGCTTCCCATGGATGGCAGTTTGATGGTGGGGTAGGTGAAGTGGAGGTCTGGGTGCTCCAGCTTCTTGAGCATGGCCTTGGCTGCCGTCGTCCCATTGTCGAGCAGACTGCATGCAAAGGCGATAGCCAACGCTTTTTTCCCAGAACCGGCAGGGCCGCAGAGCATGATAGCATGGGGCAGACGGTCTTCATCGACCATTTGCATCAGCCTGTCTTTGGCTTCCTGTTGTCCTATCACTTCATTGAATGTCATACCAAACGCTTCACAACTTCAACGACAGAGTCAACCGCCGAGACGGTATAGAAATGAATATTCTGAATGCCGTGGGCGTATAACTCCTGACATTGGGCTGTCGTCCATTCGATACCCAGCTGACGGGCATCGTCGTCGGTCTTGCACTTCACAACCTCTCGTGCCAACGGCTCGGGAATATCACAATGGAAGGTCTTTGGCACAACCGTCAACTGACTCAGTTTGGCAAAAGGCTTGATGCCTGGGATGATGGGAATCGTGATACCCATCGCACGGGCTTTCTCCACAAACTGGAAATATTTCTCGTTGTCGTAGAACAACTGCGTGACGGCATATTGGGCGCCAAGGTCCTGCTTTTCCTTCAGATACTGCATGTCCATCTCAAGATTGGGAGCCTCCTCGTGCTTCTCAGGATAGCAAGCCACACCGAAATCGAAAGGCTTGCCTGGGCGCTTAATGGGAGAACCGTCGGCAAAGTAGCCTTCGTTAAAGCGATTCACCTGTCGGATGAGGTCTGTCGTGTGGGCATGTCCGCCAGGTGTAGGTACGAATCTGCTATCCTCCTTGGCCTTGTCGCCACGAAGCAGAAGCAGGTCGCTGATACCAAGAAACTGCAGGTCGAGCAGCTCATATTCGATATCCTCGATGGTCGCTCCGCTGCAAATCACGTGGGGTTGCACAGGGATATTATAACGCCGCTGGATGGCTGCTGCGATAGCCACCGTACCTGGACGGCGACGGATGCGCTGGCGCTCAAACTGCCCGTTTGCCAACTCTTTGTACACAAACTCAGAGTGATGGGTCGTGATGTTGATATAGGCAGGATTGAATTCCCGCAGCTTGTCAATGTCGGCGAACAACTTCTCCGTGCCAGTCCCCTTCAGGGGCGGCAGCACTTCAAAGGAAAATCGCCTTTCGGTCGTATCTTGATGGATGAATTCTGTAACGCTCATCTTAACATTTATGCATAAAACGCTGCAAAGTTACGAAAAAAGCTTGTAAAAGCGAAGCGATTTTGGAAGATTAACGCAATTCAGCCTGAAATAAAGGCAAGACGGGGAAGAACGAGGAAGTTCAATTTGGGTCAAATAGCAAATAGGGGAGGATTGGTGAAGGAGTTAGGTTGCCAAATCGTAACCCAAAAAAAGGGTTCTGATGCAGGTTTTTCGACTAAGCAAATTGGGGCAGAATGGCGCACCTTTCACCGCCTGTTCACAACCCGTTTCTTATTCCGCAAACTGCTATATTTTGCATGGCGATGGATGCCAAAAGAAATAGTAGTTTTGCAGCCAAAATTAAAAAAGGAGTAAGAAACATGAGAAGTACATTCAACATTCTGTTCTATGTGAACAAGAGTAAGGAGAAGAACGGTGTGGTGCCTGTGATGGGCAGGGTTACGATTAACGGGACTCAGTCGCAGTTCAGTTGTAAGAAGACGATCCCGCTTGACATGTGGGATGTAAAGGGCAATTGCGCTAAAGGTCGCAGCAAGGAGGCATTGCAGATTAACCGCGAACTGGATAACATCAAGGCGCAAATCATTAAGCACTATCAGCACCTGTCAGACCGCGAGGCTTTTGTTACGGCAGAGATGGTGCGCAACTCCTATCAGGGTTTCGGCAGCGAGTACGAAACGCTGCTGAGTGCTTTCGACAAGGACATTGCCAACCAGAAGAAACGTGTGGGCAAGGACAGGGCTGCAAGCACGCTTTGGGCTATGGAGCGTTCGCGGAAGGATGTGGCAGAGTTCATTCAGTCGCACTACCGTCGCACAGACATGTCAATGCTGGAACTGACACCAGAGTTCATCAAGGACTTCGCCGCTTACCTTAGTACAGACCGGGGGCTAGCTAACGGTACTATTTGGCAGAGATGTATGTGGCTAAAAGGCGTTGTGTTGAGGGCGCACTACAACGGCAAGATTCCTCGTAACCCGTTCGCGCAGTTCCACATCAGTCCCAACTGCAAGGAAAGGGAGTTCCTGACCGAAGAAGAACTGAAGGCCGTCGTAACCCATGAGTTCGATGACGACAATCTGGCCTTTGTGCGTGACATTTTTGTATTCGTGTGCTTCACCGCCCTCTCGTTCATCGACGTGAAGAACCTGACGACAGATAACATCGTGGACATCAACGGCGACAAGTGGATCATCAGCAAACGTCACAAGACGAATATCCCCTTCCAAGTGAAGCTGATGGACGTACCCTTGCAGATTATCGACCGCTACAAGCACTTACAGGAAGACAAGTTAGTGTTCGGCAAGATGAACTACTGGTCGATGTGCAAGAAGCTGAAAACGGTGATGACTGCCTGCGGCATTGAGAAAGCCATATCTTACCATTGTGGCCGGCACTCATTCGCAACCTTGGCGCTTTCAAAGGGTATGCCCATCGAGAGCGTGAGCCGTGTATTGGGACACACCAACATCGTGACCACCCAGATTTACGCCCGCATCACAAGTCAGAAACTTGATAATGACCTGACGATGCTTGGCAATAAGCTCAATGCATCATTCAAGGACCTACAGACGGCCTAGCCCGCACGAATTCAGCCCCACTTGTCATTGCTGCGAATGGGGGCTGAATTCTTTCGTTATCCTATGTCTTTACCGACCGATTTGGGTTTATGCAGCGGGGCTGCATCGGGCGGGATCTGACGCTGTTTTCAGATATTCCAGTCTAAAGCTAAAGGATAGGTATGAGTTGATGCGGGTGGTGTTTGGGGTATAGCCGCTAATGGCGACTGCCCCAACGTGGACAAAAGAGGTAGATGCAGAATCCGAATAACATCATCTGGAGAAAGCTCATTCAGAATGAGATTACTTCTCATTTCTCACAAATGATAGTAGCTTAACCAACTCATCCTTGTATTTTGTGAGCACGGCTATTTGCAAATCAGCAAATTCCTCAGGATGATAAGGCACAAAATCCCTACCAATAAAGAATGTCAAGGCTGTTGATTTTGTCATCTGGCCCACGTTGATTTCCATCTTTTCTTCCAAATGTCCTACGTAGACATGACGTAGAATATCCATCGCATTCCCAAAAGTGCTATAGCGAATCATAGATGGAAGCTTATTGCCAGCAGTGCCATCCGACTTTGTCTTTTCAAGGAAAGTAAGATAGACGGTACTTATAAACGATTTAAAACCTTCTACCGACTGACACAGCGATTTCATCCCCTTGACCAAGTTAAACTCCACTTCAGTAATATCAAAGATGATTTCCTTACGTCTGCGTCTCCTTTGCTCGTTGATGGTGGTAAACAAGCTGAAAATATCTTCAGTTAGGCTTTCTGCTTCAGCTGTTTTTGCGACAGAGCTGTCGTTTCCTATAGCCTTTAGGTAGTCCGCATAGTATCCTATTCTGATTTCATATTTACTATCCACTTTGTGCACAAGACCCTTGTCTATCAATGATCTCAGCTCCTTAGAGTCCTTACAGTTCTTGGGAAGAACAGCTAAATCCTTAGCCAGCTTCCTCTCTGAATCTACCAGCGTATTATATATCTGGTCAAAATAGTCTGTCAGCATCGTATAGTCAGGCTCCACTGCATCCACGATTAGTCTGGCTCCAAGTATTTTTGCATAGTATGGAACGCCACCCGTTTTCTGAAAGGCAAATTCCATTTTCGACATCAACAAATCTTTCATGCTCTTTTCTTGGCACAACGAGACTTCATATTTCCACAAGTTTTCAAATTCGCCTTTCGACAATGGCATTACGTTCATGGAAATATTGATGACGTTGAGTTCACCCGATCCTATCTGCGTACACAGCTCCTTCCAGCCTACAGCACCGGCTATCCAAAATGCGAATGGTTTCACCTGGTCCTTTTCGTTTTCAGAACTCAGCGATCTCAGTGGCATGAAGCCCTCGGGATTTGAAAAAGCTTTCTGAAACAGATGCTCATACTCGTCAATCATAAAGAGGAAGGTCTTCTCCATAATCCCAGAGAAATACCTGATAATCTCACCAGTGATCGAGTTAAGACGGACAATTTTCAAAGACAGTAAGTTCTCATAGTTATCCTCCCAATTTTTCGTAGGCGTTATGTCAAGTTTGTTAAAATCTTCTTTTTGGGTATAGAAGCCTGCTTTGTATAACTCCTCTATCAGTCTTGCCAAGATAAACCGATAAACCTCAGCTGTACCTGCAATAACAAATGCGACTTCTTTGAAATCAAGGAACACAGGGAACACAGGAGCTTCCTCATCAATGAGAAAATGTTTTTGAAGACTTTTGAACAAGCAGGTCTTCCCAAACCTTCTAGTACCTATCAGGGCCACATTCTCTTTCCTTTTTGCATAGGCCAAAAGTTTATCCACAAGGTCTTTCCTGCCAAAAAGCTGATCTAGCGAATCAATCGTATGTTTTGAAAATGGTTCCATAGTTACTCCTGTTTCAGTTCTGCCATGTCTAGATTAAAATCAGGATGAGCGACAGTCCACCACCGACGGAATAAATCCACAGCCAAAGAATAGGTGGGCAATCCGTCATCATCTTTGCAGACGAGCACTCTTTTTTCCATCAATATCTGGAAAGCATTGTAAAGTTTCTGCTTATTCAGTATGCCATTCTTTACCCAGAGTCTTTCAATCTCATCAGAGCTTACACCTCTTGGATTCAATTTGTCATCCTGATTAAAATACACAATACTTGATATCAATGCCCCCACTTCAGGAGGATCCTGAGGACTGTATTGGTTGTTTTGGAATGTATATTCCGTCAATGGAGCCAATAGTGTTTTCTGGTATGGAGCCTTCTCGCCAACTAGTATCTCTACTACCTTTTCCAACTCAGGATATCCAATTACAGAACGTTTGAAGTCAGAAGCATAATAGCCACAATACTTACAGATAATCTGGATGAAATAAGGAATATCCCCCGACAGTTGATGTATATGCTGAACGGCATCAGGCGTAAACCTCAATTGGTCGCTCATCACATTCATCAACTCCTCAGCATCCTTCGGCTTAATCTCATTCACCTGCTTCGAGATTGCATTCACCAACTGACCAGTGATGCCGTACTTCGGATCTTTTATCAATGCCTTGATGTCGTATGTACCAGCAAACAGGAAACTGGCCAGTCCTTCCAGCGAATATTGCCTAAGCGTATGTAAGAAAGCATTCCTTACGATTCCGTTATCAATCAGGGATTTCACGTATGAGAACTCATCCACGAGGAATAACGGGTAGATTCTCTTTCCATTAAGCTTGTTAAGTATATTGGACAAGTCCCTGGCCGACACATGGTCTGGCACCTGAATATCAGATATATCAATATGATACTTCACTGCAAAAGCATAAAGATTTTCCATCAATGTGCCGTTAATCAGATAATCCCAAAAATCTTCTTTGGTATCAAACAACGCTGCTTCGGAGAACTCCCATTTTACGGGACAAACAATCATCTCTCTGTTTTCTTGTCTGAAAGTATTGCCTTCTATATCTTCTTTCAGGAATTTCAAGATTGAACTCTTGCCCGTCCTTGTCAGACCATATAAGATGTACGGCTTGTCTTTCTCTACTGACAAATAGTGCTGTGAAAGATTTTGTATATCCTCCTGTCGGCCTTTAAACAGATTATTTGCAGGTATAGGCCCATCTTTCCAAAGTATGTCATCATAAGTCAGCTGCGAACTGGCTTCTTCTTCAATCGTAGAACTAAATTCATTGGGTTCCAGCCTTTTACCAAGATAAATGGGAGATATATTCATAGAAAGGTAGAGCACCTTCGCTTTCGGATACACATCTTTCGGCACGAATAGCTCATAGGCCATTTTGGCACCTGAAGGTATCTCCTGATGAACATCCATCTCTAAGGTCTCATCCAGTTTGTTCACATCCACCTTGTCTGACTCCACCTTCAAATTCATGAAACATCCTTCAGCAGTGGTTTCACCAATGTTTTGTATAGTAAGATGAACTATCCTTCCGTTCTCAGAATTGATGTAGAAAGGAGGGTCAAACACCACGTTCATTGCAGGATACGACTTGGCAATCTTATCACTAATCAAGTCATCTATCTCTTTCTTCCATTTCTCAAACAACAAGAAGAAAAAGGCTCTGCCCAGATAGGTGGTATGATTTTCAATGAACCTAATCTGGGAATCTATCAACCGTTGAGAGCTGATAAGCAGATTTGTTCTCTCCACCTGATTACGGTTCAAATAGGGGCTAAGAATATTCAGTATACTATCAACCACCTTTTTACTCTCCATATCTGTTGGAAGAAACAAATGGTCATACTTTGACATGTCAGCCCATTTTTGCGAGATAGAGGACATCAATCTGACATTAAACTCCAGTTCATTCACACACGACAGAAGCTCTTGCTCCTGATTTCTCCATAACACAAAGGCTTGTTTAAAAAACTCCTTAGGCCTTTGTGATTTATCAATATCAGTCCCCCCAACAAAATTAATCGTATCAAACAAATCCGAACGAATCTGCTTGTTAGTCAGGATACTGCCTATAATACCATCTTGACAAATGGTATTCCAAACATTGAGGCTGGCGGCACCGCATGAAAGCAACATTCTGATAGCAGCAGCTTTGAGCTGCGCATTCCCCCCTACAATGCAATCATAGAAAATCGCTTTTAAATCTCCATTGTAATAAGTTCGTTGCCCTTTAATGGCCTGCTGCTGGGCTATTTCCAATTTCAAATAATTTGTGACAATGGCTACAAGCGATTCCGGTGTAACGTCAGATACCAAATTCAGCGATTCTCTGTAATAACTGCATGCACTATCCTTTAACATTTCCAATTCTTTCACATCAGCATTGGTGGTATGCGAATAATTCTTGTATTTAGCATACAAGCTATCTGCTTTCAGCATGGCATAATAGGCCATTGCGGAAAGATAGTCTTGATAGTCATAACTGCCTACAGGGAGCTCACTATACACCTTCGCAGCTTCCAAGAACATAAGGAAACTCTGAGATTTACTCACCTCTCTGGACTTTTTGGCTTCACTAAGAATATCGTTTGCCAATTGCGCAGTGATCTGCCTAGTATTGATGATTTTAGGGTCAGCGTATTTATGTTCCTTTATATCAGTGACAATCATGACACTTGGTACAAGAGAGCCGTCTTTTACGTCAATCACAAGCTCATTGGCAATGTCTGCATCTATTTTCTTGCTCTTCGAATTTTCTATTTTCGCAAGCAAATTTCTGGCAGCATCATTGTTCCTGTTATACTTTAATGCCATGGAAATTGATTCGGATGCCTTTTCAGCAGTATCAGCATTAAGCAACTGCAATCTGGCTAATTCAGTATAGAGATGACTGATATTATTACCGGCAGCGCCCATTCTTTTATTCAGTTCTATCAGCGCTTCGTATGCCTTTGCTGCCTCGCTTTGTCTGTTTTGGGCAGATAGGACTTGCGCCTTCTTCAACAATAGCGCACTTTTCGTTTTTGTTGGTGTCAATCCATTGTTAAGAATAGCATCAATATAATTAATAGCCTCGTCTATTTTTGTTCTCCTTATCAATTTATCTACATTATCTATATAATAAGGGGTATCCTGTTTAGGAGTCTTAGGCGCCACATATTGCGATGTTTTCGCATCCTGTTCTTTTGCTAAGTTAGGAAAGCGTTTTTTCAGTCTGGGGTCTTTTTGTAAAAGTGTCTCAAGTGGTATCTTATCAATAATCTTCAAATCACGCTTACTCGTGTTGCCAGTGCTATTCCCTTGTACAGTGCCACCAGTGGGCTGTTCAAAGTATTCTATCATAGTACTTTTCACCCCCTTGATAAGATTATCTTTATCTTTAAGAAGAATAATCTTATCAGTAATATTCATAATTGTACCCTCTATCTTACTCTTATCAGTACAAATCAGAATTATCTTGTCGCCTATCTTAAATAGCCCCTTAATTATATCAATCATAACCTAAAAAAGTGAAACCAATTTGGTGCCGTCTGATTTCGCACACTTTATTGAGCGCAAATATACTATATTTCCCTCAATATAGCATCATTCCAACACTTTTTTTAACACAATTCTTCTTGTCCCTGGGTTCGAAGGTTTCTTCGCCGAGGATATTCTCACCAACCTGAAACAAAAATCCCTCGACTGTATTTTGATGTAGTTGTTTTCTTGCATAACGTCCGCAAAGCGCATTGAGGAGGTCTTGTAACCGTTACAGTTTAAACGTGGCGCGGAGCAGGGCGGTGCGGCCGCAGAGGGTGTAGTCGTAGGTGTAGGTGTTGATGCCGTTGAAGATGGTGTAGGCGTAGTGGCGCTGGTTCAGGAGGTTATCGAGTTCGAGTCGGATGCCAAACTCAACATCTGGCAGTTAGTAAACGCCATGCTCCTTGCTTTCGTCAAGGAACATCGCGGGGACTTGAAGAACATTCGTTTTGGTTGATAGTAAAATAGCATAGTAGCAGACTCGATTCTGCTACTATGCTATTTTATTTATCTGTTCTCAAACTCTAAGATTTTCTGAAACATCCAAATATTTGAGATTATTATTTCACTCAGAAACTTGGCTCGGCGTCGCCGCGAGTGTAAACGGTCTCGC